>Ga0101943_1000880_pt1 | contig 34591 bp, 27 predicted proteins | sample DewCreD2012metaG_5_FD_75244 | JGI IMG/M metagenome (GOLD analysis project Ga0101943, IMG submission 75244) | Hot spring sediment bacterial and archeal communities from British Columbia, Canada, to study Microbial Dark Matter (Phase II) - Dewar... ... | reverse complement strand
CGACGTTCGACGCCTCCGGAATCGGCCAACTGGTCATACGGTTGGGGCTAGCGACCGAGGAGCAGGTGCAGGAATGCCTGGAAGAATTGGGAAACAAGAAAGCACCGGGTGAGGACATGATCCGCCTGCTGGAACGGAAGCGGTACCTGTCGCCGTTCCAGAGCCATAAGTTGCGCAAGGGGGATACCGAAGGGTATTTCCTCGGCGGTTATCGGATTTTGTACAAGATCGCCTCCGGCAGTTTTGGGCGCGTGTATCGGGGAGACGATCCGCGGACCGGGCAAGTCGTAGCCATCAAGGTCCTGCGCAACAAGTGGACGATGGACAAGCAGAAGATCGACCTGTTCCTGCGAGAAGGGAAACTAGGGATGTCAATCCGGCATCCCAATATCGTGTCGGTGCTGGCGGTGGGCCAGGATGCTCCCACGGGGCAGTATTACATTGTCATGGAGTTTATCGAAGGGGGCAATCTGCGGGATATTCTGCAAATCCGCAAGAAGCTGGAGGTGGACGAATCGCTGCGGATCATCGAGGAGTGCGCTCAGGGACTGGAGTACGCCTGGCAGCGGGGTCTGACGCACCGGGACATCAAGCCGACGAACATTTTGATTGAGGCCAAGACGGGCCAAACGAAACTGGTGGATTTCGGTTTGGCGCAGATCAGCAGCCACGTCTCCACCTTGCATTTGCAGCGGCAAGAGGATCTGGATGAAGACATCGCCGTGGACCGGACCGTCGATTACGCTGGGCTGGAAAAAGCGACGCAGCAGCAGCCGGGGGATGTCCGCAGCGACATCTTCTTCCTCGGTTGCGTGCTTTACGAGTGTCTGACAGGCCAGCCGCTTATGCCGGTGACACGGGATCGTCAAGCGCGGATGCAAGCCCGGCGCTATCAAGAGGTGGAAGAGACCTTGCGCCGCCAGGGGCCGGCCTTGGGTTTGACCCCGCCGTTGATGCGGCTCTTGCAGCGGATGGTGGCCTTCGATCCGGCCCAGCGCTTGCAGAACCCCACCGAACTGCTCGACGCCATTCAGCAGTGCCGGTTGGAGTTGAAAGGCGGAGCGGCAGCAACCTCCGCTTCTCCTTCCCAAGAGCCGAAGACCCTCGTGGTGATTGAAGCGCGGGAAAGCCTCAAGGAACCGTTCCGTAAGCTCAATCAGAAGGGGTATCGGGTCGTCTTGTCCAGCGATCCGCAACTGGCCGTGCGGCAGTTCCGCAAGCAGCCGTTTGATGCCTTGGTGATGGACGGTGGCACGGTGGGGCGGGAAGCGGTGGAGGCTTTCAACGAGGTCGCTCGCCTGGCGCAACAAAAGGAGCACGCGCTGGCGGCTGTCTTGCTCCTGAGTCCGCAGCAGGCGGAATGGGAGGCCGACGTGATGCGCAATGGCCGCACGGATGTGCTCTACCTGCCGGTCAACTTCAAGCAACTCCTGCGGCGCTTGCAGGAGATGTCCGAGGCGCCCTTAACGGCAGAGGAAGATAACGAGGACGTACCCTCTACGACGGGGGATGCCTCTATGTCGCCGTCGTGACCGCCTTGTGCCACGTCGTGACTGTCATGTGTCATCGGATGTAGACAAGTCAGGGTCAGAGTCAGGCGCCGCCCAGCCGGTCCACTTTTCAGCGCTGCCTTCATCCCCTACGCTGCCTTCGTTCCCCACGAGCACTAATTGCGGTCCGCGTTAGACGGGAAAAGCTCGCATTTGCAGCGACCAGCTCATAGCCGCTTGTGGTTACCAGAAGGCGAGCAGACGGGTCGGGCCGCCGGAAGCGCCGGCGACTTTCGGCGCTCCGACGAAGACCGTCGCCCCCGCCGGCGGCACGCGCCCCAGGCCCGCGGCACACTCCACCGCCCACTTCCCCGCGCCCAGCCAGAGCTTATGCACGGGAAAATCCGCCGACGGACCGATGTCAATCGAGAGGGTATCGACGATCAAACCGACGACCTGGCGCTCCTGGAGGAGGAACTCGGCGGCGGCTTTGGAAAAGCCGGGAAAATGCAACGTACCCGTGGAGTCGGTACCGAGAAAAGCCTTCGGGTCCTGAGCCTTGTCATCCCAACCGCTCCAAAGCGCGACGGCGGAATTGGGGGGCAAGCGGCCATGCCGTTTTTCCCAGAGATGCAAGTCTTCCAGAGTCACGGCGGTGTCCGGCTCCCGTTTCGCTCGTTCGCGCAGGTCGAGCACGGCCAGCGGGGCGATCAGAGTGGCCGGAGCAATTTTTTCCGCGGTCGGTCCATCAGCGGAACAGTGAGCGGGGGCATCCAAATGGGTCCCGTGATGTTCCCCGATCTCCCAGCGATTGGCATAGAAACCATCCCGGCGGAACTGGCTTTTGTTCGTCAGGGAAATGGGGGCATTGCCGGGCCAGATGGGGAAAGACGGCGAGAGCGTATGGGTCAGGTCCACCACGTGATCGGCAGCTAGAGTGCGGCGAGGTGGCAGCGGTGCGGGTGGGTCTGCCGCAGAACCGGACGGTGGTGTATCCGCACGAGCGCGCGAGGCGGACAGACTCAGAGCCGACAGCATCCCGGCGACGTAATGCATCGCTTCGCGCCGCGTCATCTCTCCCAAAGCCGCAGCCACTACGGAAGGGGAACACATACCGTCTTCTCCCGCAGTTCTACTCCCTCAGTAGGAGCACACGCAATTGAAGACATATGCTGACACTTGAGCCGGAAAGCTCACCCATGCCAGCATTGTGGCCGGAAGCGCCGAAAAAAACAACGGTGCCTGGCGGAAAAGGCTGCCCCGCTGCCTCCGTGGCCTAACCGGTAACGTGGCCTAACTCGGTAACAAGGGGAGAACAGACGAGAGCATACAACCGGGGAGAACTGAGACGGGTTGATGGCGATCGGCCTGGAGTGAGCAGTCGATCAGAAGTCAGGGTTGAAGACTTCGCCACCGGCCCGTGTTCCCAGGGCACGCCAGGTAAAGAGAGACACTTCGTTGCGGACCGAGCGCACGGAGCCATCCATGAGGGCCACATTGACCAGGTTGGGATGGTAGCTGCGGGCGGTAATGGCGGCGCAGGTTGGGATGGTGAGGCTTCGACCTTCCTGTTGGGAGTTGAAGTCGGCTTCGGGGCGAATGCAGGGAGTCGCACCGCATGGGACAGCGGTGTTGGGAGTGAAGACGGTGGTGAAGCCGCTGTGGTGGACGCGACCATCCGGCCATTCGGTGTGCCCCGTGTTGCTGTTGAGAGTCGGCCCCATTTTCTTATCCGGTGCTGCATCGTTGTAGGCCACAACTTCGGCCACACTGGAGGGAGGAGTCAGCGAAGGAGGAGTCGTCAAATTGCGGTTGTAGGGTGTGAAAGCTTTGACTTCCGCAATCATCAGCGTGTTGCTCAAGCCATCGGTGATGCTGGTGGGACGCAGGCGGGCATTGGGGAAGAAGACGCCGTCCCCTCCCTGGCCCGTCGCGGGATTCCACACCAGCCAGGTGCCGAAATTGAAGCCGTAGTTTAAGGGATAAACATAAGGCGCTCCGCTACTGTTGAGGCGGACTTGATCGTTCACCTCGCTGGGGCACATGAAAACTGGAATGCGGGTTTGGGGCACACCGGTGGCCAGTTGGGCATCCCACGCCACTTCCAGGTTCACCAAGACCCCAGCGTTGCCTTGCTCAATGTAGCTAAGAATCCGGCCATGAATGGACCAGGAGCCGTTATTGCTCGTAAACGTTTGACCTAAGGGGATCAGCATGCTCGGCGGATACTGCCCATGAGCGGATTCGTAATTGTGGACCGCCAGCGCCAGTTGTTTGAGATTGTTCTGGCACTTGATACGAGCGGCGGCTTCGCGCACCTTCTGCACCGCAGGTAACAACAGGCCGATGAGAATGGCGATGATCGCAATGACGACCAATAGTTCAATAAGCGTAAAGCCACCCTGACGAGGCGAAACTTTGCAGGGGTGCAACATCACGGTGCCTCCTCCTTTCTCGCAGATTTCCACACAAACCCGACTTTATCACCTCGCCTGATTGCAGGACGGCGGCATTTGGAGCAAACGCTATTCCGATGGCGGCTTTGGGCTATGAGGCGGATAATAAACTCGTCGAATCTGGTCCGATCGACGGGACGTACTTCCGGGGCGCTGCATGCTGGTGGTCAGGGTGTGACCAAGAGCGGCTAAGAATTAGCCAAAGAGCAGCCGGGGAAATGGCAGCACGCGGAAGTGGGACCACACCAAGGGTTCGCCCGCGTTGCAAAACTTGCACTAGGAGGTAAACGGGACAGGAATGCCGAGCGGAAACAGTAGCAGGAATGCCCAAGTGCTAGCGCCCGCCAATTTCTGGTGGCAAGTGCGATCGCCCGGAAGAGCCGAAGCGGAGGGAGAATGAGGCCATGAGCAGCGAAGAGAAGATCATCATCAGTCCGGATGTGCTGCGGGAGCGGCGTTTGCCGCCGGGGCAAGTCCAGACGCGCAAGTGGCCGGTGCTGCATGCCGGTACGGTGCCCCCGTTTGATCCGCAGCGGTGGGACTTTGTCATTTTCCCCGTGCCGCTGGTCGATCGGGTGATCCGCTTCACCTGGGAGCAATTCCAGGCGTTGCCGCGGGTGAAGGTCCGGGCGGACATGCACTGCGTGACGCGCTGGAGTTTGCTGGACAATCTGTGGGAAGGCGTCGCCACGCGGGAATTGCTGCGGCATGTGACCGTTTCCCCGGAGGCCCGCTACGTGATGATTCACTGCGAGCACGGCTTCACCACCAACCTGCCGATAGAAGATTTTTTCGCGGAAGATGCGCTGTTTGCTCTCAGGCACAACGGTGCTGACTTGACGCCGGAGCACGGCTACCCTGTGCGCCTGGTGGTGCCCCGGCTTTACGCCTGGAAGAGTGCCAAATGGGTGCGGGGTGTCGAGTTCCTCCGGGAGGACCGCCCTGGTTTCTGGGAAAGCTGGGAGCACGGCGGCTACCACATGCGGGGCGATCCGTGGCAGGAGCAGCGTTTTCGCTCCGACGTGGAATATGAGGGCCGGGGCGGATTGTGATCTCCGGTGCCTATGGTTTTTGCCACCGCGCTTCGCCCAGTTTTTCACGGACTTCTCATCAATTCGGGTGGTTTTTCCTCAGAGCGCGAAACTCATCGTTCATTCAGCGGTTTCTAACCTCAGAGCAGCTATAACTGGGTCTGAAACGGGAAGCGTAGGTACCCGTTTCCGGCCTACCCGCCGAATGGTCCGTCCTGGACATCCCCCGCCTGCATGCCGAGGTTCCCATGTCCGAGAGCCACTTTACCTCCCTATTTATCAGCATCAGTGCTGGCCTGAGTCTGTTCCTACTGGGCATCACTCACCTAGTGACCCAACGGCGTCACGTGATCATTCGGCTTCTGGGTGCAGCAACCGCTGTGTTGCCGGGGACGGCGGTGTTGGGACTGATTGAGCGCTGGGATTGCCTGCCGGCGTTCGCCGCCATTGTGGGAGCCGCTCTGCTGGTCCACAGCCTCTGGGGCAGCTCACTGTGGACACGAGGAACGGTCCGTGTGATTCATCTGACGCATCAGCCGTGGTTGCGTTCCGCTCTGCTCGCGGTGGCGGGACCGTGCTTGGCTCTAGCAGGCATCGTCCAGTTTGAACGGCGGGAAGATCAGATTGCGGACGCTGTGATAGAAGAGATGATGCTCATCCACGGCGTAGCCGGCAACGTGCAGGTGCGGGATGCCGTGGCGATCACCGACCGCGGACGGCATATTCCCCTCGGCGAACCGATCGAAGTGCGCAGTCCAGAAACGGTTCAGGCAGCGGAGAAACGCTACTTAGAATCCACCCGCTACATCGATAACGTCATACTGCGCGGATTCGGCGATGACCGGAGCAATTGCCACGGTTGGGTCTTCACCGCCGGGCGTTATCTCCTCAGCGGGCAGGATGTGCTAAAAATCCTGGAAGACAACGGCTACCAAGAGGTCTCCGACCCTCGCCCGAACGACTTAGCTGTCTACTTCAACCCGGACTACGGCGTCACCCACACCGCGATTGTCCGCTACGTCAGCCCGGATCAGCCCGTTCTGGTGGAGGGCAAGTGGGGGAATCTCGGCATTTACTTGCACCCGGTCGATAGCTGCCCTTACGGCGCCAACTTCAAGTTCTATCGCACCCGCCGACCCCATCATCTCCTAACCATTGTGGAGCATAAGCCCTCTGCGGATGGAACCTCCTCCCCCAGCCCAGCGCCGGCGTCCTCCCAACCGGACGGCGATCCCCCGCCCGCCTCCGGGAACATGTCCGCCAACTGACCGCAGGGATCGTTTGCGCCGCCGTTTCCTTCCTGCTAGCCTCGTCGCTCCCTCTCTGTAATTCCCGCGGCAAGGAGGAAAGACCTGCGGATATTTTGCACACCATTAATCCGGCGAGGCCCATTTCAAGCCGATCAGGCAAATGATCAAGCCGGAGAGGAACACGATCCGCCAGAAGGTGACCGGATCACCGAACCAGAGGATGCCGATGAGGGCGGTCCCGAACGCTCCAATGCCGGTCCAGACGGCGTAGGCCGTGCCCAGCGGAATGGTCTGAGCTGCCAAAGTCAGCAGACCAAAACTGATCACCGAAAGCACCAGGAATGCGGCACTCCAGAAGGGCCGGGTGAGTCCTTCGGAAAGCTTCAAGCAGGTCGTGAAGCCACACTCGAACAGTCCGGCGAGAATCAGGAGCAGCCAGGGCATCGGCGGGTTCCTCCCCACAGCAATCTGAAGTGCACGGAGCCTGTCACGGAACACGCCGAACCTCTCCTAAGCCGGAATCGCTGTCACGGACAACACAGGGGGGGAACAGGACGGGACGTTCGCTTCCGCTTCTGGCAGAGGGTAAGCCCGCTTCAACTCGGCCAAGGCTTCCACCAGCCCGTGGATGGCGTCGTCGGTATGATTGGAATTGATCTGAATCCGTAAAACTCCGGCTCCGTGAGGCACTGCCGGAAAGACGACGGATTGGACGTAATACCCCCGTTCAAAGAGGAAGCGTCCGGCTTGGAGGGTGGTGTCTTCCGGGCCGACGAGCACCGAGACAATTGGGACGCAGCCGCCGAGCAGGACCAACCCCAAGCGGCGCGCCCCCTCGACGAAGCAGCGAACATTAGCATCCAGAGCAGCCCGCAACTGGACGTATTCCGGTGACATCAGGATGTCCAACACCGCCAGCAGGGCCGACAGATAAGGGGGCGGGACCGGCCCGCCGAAAATCAGGGGTTGCGAACGCAGTTGCAGGATTTCGACGACCTTTCGGCTCGCCGCGGCAAAACCGCCGAGACAGGACAAGGCTTTGGAAAGCGAACCGATGACCACGACATTCTCGTAGTGCCCCAGGGTTTCCCAAACCGTCCCGCGGCCTTGTTCTCCAATCACGCCGGTGCCGTGGGCATCATCCACATAAAGAAACCCATCGTGGAGGGAAGCGATGTGCTGGAACTGCCGCAAGGGGGGAAGCTGGCCGCTCATACTGTACACGCCATCCAGAGCAATCACGGCCCGGCGATAAGGGCGCAGGGCACGCAAGGTCCGCTCCAGGTCCTGGGGATCGTTGTGGGCAAACTTGGCGCAGCGCACGCCGCGAGCTTTGGCCAACCGCATTCCTTCCTCAATGGAATTGTGGGCGTATTGGTCCGCTACGATCACATCATGGCGTGTCGCCAGTGCGGGCAAGGCCCCCATATTCGCCAGGGAAACGGAAGGATACATCACGGCGGCTTCCGTTCCCAGCCAGGCCGCCAGCCGCTGCTCCGCTTCGACGTTGGCCGCTACGCTGGAAAAGGCGCGGGAGGTCCCGTTATGAGTCCCCCACTGCCGCACCCCTCGCACCAACGCCTCCTGCACGCGCGGATGCTGATCTAAACCCAAAAAACTATCCGAGCCGAAGTTCCGGACCCATCGTCCCTCGACCCGAATCCAGCGGCCTGGACGGACGGCTTCTACCGTCACATTCTTCATGAGTACGTCTGGCTTCTCAGCCATCATGCGGCGGAAAAACCGCGTCAATCCCATCTCGCCTAGGACGTGGGCCTGCTCTTCTAGCGGTGTCTTCATCGGCTCCTCGCTGGTCTCACCCCAACCCCTTCGGGTCCTGGTTCTCGCTGCTCTGCCTTCTCGCTCCCGATTCGGCGGCTTCCGCGTGGCCTGATCATCGTAGCGGTCCGGTTTGCACCCGATGCCAACGGCCTGCGGCCGGCATTAGTCCGTTCCATCGCGGCAGACTGCGCGGGTTGCCTACATTACGCACCGTTCCATTCTCACGCAATGGCAATTTCCGTGCTCCTGGGATGAGCGCCACCAGCGCGGACCCTTGCGCCGACTTTGCCCAAATTCCCGCCTTGCCAGTGCCTGCGTTACCGCTATTACCCAGCGTCCCATCTGAACCCGCATCCCCCTCCCAATCCTCTCCACAGTTTTTGCCCGAATATTTCACCCAGTTTTACCACCTTTAACTATCAGTTCCCCTTGACCTAGCCAGGAAGCGCCGTCTAACAATACACTGGGATTAGACCGGATGGACTAGTCCAAGCGGTCTAATGAGAAGTTCACGGTAAAACTCGACTGGTCTCGCTAAGGACAAAGGCAGGTTCCGTTGTCGCTTTCTTCGTGCTTGACGTTGCCAGGATGACGTTCCCAGGATCGCGGGGGCCGAAAGCTGATCTTGGAACTTGGGAATGGGGTAAGGCGCGGATAGGACCTTAGAATGGGCGGAATGGGATGAGGGACGGCAAGACGACGCCACCGGAAGCGAATAACCCCAGCAATCCGACAGCAGCGGGGGCCGGGGTTCCCTCGTCCCTACCGGCCGCGGTGTGCCGCTGGCTGGAGATGTGGAATACCACGGCGGAGAGCCAGCAATCGGAGACCGCCCGCAAGCGGCGCGAGCAGATCATGGATGCTGCGGAATCTATTATCGCCCATCATGGCATCGCCCGGCTGTCGCTGAAGCGGATCGAGAAGTTGGCGGGCATGAGCCGCGGCCAGTTGCTCTACTATTTCCCGAACAAGGAAGCCATTCTGCTGGCGGTGTACGAGCGGATGATCCGGCGGATGATTCAGGAGCGTCTGGCGGCCGAGGATTTGCCCCGCCCCTTCACCGGCCAAGCGTGGCAGTGCTTGCACCGGGGTCTGGAAGAGCACTTGGGGCTGGGCCGCGAACCGCTGGAGAGCAAACAGGAATTGTTTAGCTTGCTGTACACCTTTCTGGCCCAGATGGCCCACCGCGAGGACTACCGGCAACGTTTGTCCGCCATGTATCGGAGCTGGCGGGAGCACATCGCCGCGGACATCGCAAGCAGTGTTCCTGCGCCCCATGCAGTGGACCCGGTCATTCTCGCCAGCATCATTCAGGCGTTGATTCACGGCTTGACCATGCAGTTGATGATCGATCCGGAGGCGTTCCACCGCCCGGCGATGTTGCAGGCTTGCTTGCAGATGCTGGCTCCCTGGTACGGTCCCGCTGCCGCGACCTGTCCAGCGAAAACCCCGTCTTCGCCGAGTCCATCCGAGGGGAAATCATGAGTGTGGCCACCAACACTTCTACATCGGAGAACCGAAGCCAAGCGGCGCCGTCCCCCGATGGCGCACTCCTGGTCGACCGAGTGCAGCAATTACGCTTGGACACGCAACTGGGCCGAAGCCCTGGCAACGGGCGCTCCCGTGCTGTCTGGCTGCCGTGGATTTTGGTCATTCTCATGGCCGTGGCCTGGGCCGGAGTGGGAATCCGAGCGTACCGTAATGGCGGGCTGATCAGTCCGGCTCCCGGACCAGAGGGCACCAGCCCGGCAGCTTCCGGCACGCCTGCGTCCTCCTCCACTTCCAGCGGAGGGCCGCCCTCCACGACCCCGCGCCCCGGCTCCACCCCTGCTCCGGGCGAACTGCTCTTGCAAATCAAAGGGAATGTCATTCCCTCGCTTCAGATCAATCTCAGCCCGGATGACATTTCCGGCGTGGTCGAGGAGATCTTTTTCAAGGAGGGGGATCGGGTCAAGCAGGGCCAAGTGCTCGCCCGGATTCGCAACAACCGGTATTTGCATGACTATTACGCTGCTCAGGCCGCGGTAGCAGCGGCGAAGGCCCGCCTGGCCGATTTGACAGGGGCGGCAGTCCGTCCCGAAGAGCGGCGGCAAGCAGAGGCGGAACTGGAGGAAGCGCGCGCCGCCTGGGTGCGGGCCGATCAGGAGGTCAAGCGGCTCAGTGCCCAGCGGAACACCGGCACGGTCTCGGCACAAGAGTTGGAACGGGCGGATGCCGACCTCAAGGCCGCCGCGGCTCGTGTCGCCCGGCTGGAGGCCAGCCTCGCCCTGTTGACGATGGGCGCCCGGCGCGAACGGATCGAAGCAGCCCAGGCCGAATTGCGCCAGGCCGAAGCCCGCCTCCAGGAAGCCCACCGCCTCCTGCGCAACTGCGAAGTCCGCGCCCCCATCGACGGCACCATCTTGACCAAAGTCGCGGATCGCGGGGCCTTGGTCAGCCCCATGTCCTTCAATGTCGCCGCCGGCATCTGCTCCATGGCGGATCTGGCCAAGCTGGAGGTGGAAATCGACGTGCCCGAACGCCAGATCACCAAGATCCGCCGCGGCCTCGACTGCCTCGTGCAAGCCGACGCTGATCCGAACCGGCCTTATCGCGCCGTGGTCGATCGCATCATGCCCATTGCCGACGACACCAAAAACGTGATCAAGGTCCGCATCCGCGTCTATCTACCGCTGGGAGAGGAACCTGGCTCTTTCCTCAAGCCGAAGATGAGCGTCGTAGCGACGATTTACAATCGCCCCTTCGTCTTCAACACCGCGACCGATCAGCCTTGGGGTGACGAAGACCGCCGGACGCCGGAGTGAAGGCGTTTGGCCCAGCACATCCCATTCCTCGGCCGCAGACGCAGGAGAAACTGCCCATGCCCCCCGAACAACCGCTCGTCCAGGTCCGCAATCTTTATAAGTCTTTCAGCCGCGGCAGCGAAACCATCGACGTGCTGCAAGACCTCAACCTCGATGTCGGCCATGCCGAGTTCCTGGCGTTGATGGGTCCCTCCGGCTCCGGCAAGACGACCCTGCTCAACCTGATCGCCGGACTGGACCAACCCACCTCCGGGACAATCATCGTGGGCGATCAGGTGATCTCGGAGATGTCGGAAAGCGAATTGGCCCGCTGGCGGACCCGACACGTCGGCTTCGTGTTCCAGTTTTATTACCTGCTCCCTGTATTGACGGCGTATGAGAACGTCGAGTTGCCTCTTTTGCTACTACCGTTGAGCCGGCAGCAGCGGCGCAAGCAGGTGGAAACGGCTCTGGACCTCGTCGGGCTGAGCAACCGGATGCACCATCGTCCAGGCCAGCTTTCCGGCGGGCAGCAGCAACGGGTGGGCATCGCGCGGGCCATCGTCACCGATCCGGAGCTGATCGTCGCCGACGAGCCGACCGGAGACCTGGACACCCGCAGCGCCCACGAAATCCTCACCTTGCTGGAAACCCTGCGCGCTCAGTTGGGCAAGACGATCATTATGGTCACCCACGACCCCAAGGCGGCCGCCCGCGCCCAACGTGTCCTCCACCTGGAGAAGGGGCAACTGGTGCTTGACACCGCCGCTTCACCCCTGTTGACGGCCGAAGCGTAGCATCCTCTCATGCCGTCGAGCCAACAAGGAGGGCCTCTCATGACCAAGCTGACCCGCTCTGACGTCATCTCTGCCCGACTGGGGCACCCGAAGCGGATTGTGCCTTCTGCCAAGGAGCATGCCCGATGATGTACGGCCTACCCACCGAATTTTTCCCGACCGGTTATGATCCCTCGCTGTTTTTGCTGAGCGGTTACCTGCTGGGCCTCTTGGCCGCTCTTATCATCGGAGCCATCCTGCTGGGCTTACTGACCCTACCGGCGTTTTTCCTGGTGCTCTTCGGCATCGAACAATTGGCCAATGTGGTGGCCCATCTGAGCGGGGCATTTCCTGCCAAACTGGTCGTGATCATGTTCCGGGGCTTACGCCGCTCTCCGCTGCGCACCTCGCTGACCTACGTCGCTCTGTTCGTGCTCACCTTTGTCTTGTGCCTGATTTACGCCGTGCTGCACATGATCAACACCGCCACAACCGAGAAAGAGGCCAATTTCAAGGCGATTGTCACGCACAAGACCCTCATTCCCAGCCAGATGCCGCCGGGTTATTACGAGGAGTTCAAACGCATCTGCCTGGAGGAATTGCCGCCGGATATGCGCCCCGTCAACGGGGATCTGGACCTGATGAGTTGGTCATTCGTGCTGACCACCACGGACAAGATCAATCCCCGGCGGGACACGATGATCTTCCTGTTTGCGCTCGAGCCGAACAAGGTTCTCACGATGATGGACGGCCTGGAGGACCTGACGGGCGAGGAGCGGCGTCAACTGGAAGCGGCAGCCGACGAAATGATGCGCAACCCCCAGGCCATCGTCATGAGCAAAAGCCGGCTGAAGATGCTGAATTTGCGCGTCGGCCAACGGGTCAAATCCTACGGCATGAACTATCCGAACCTGGTGTTTGAATTCGACATCATCGGCGAGCTGCCGGAGGGGCGGTACGAAGGGGTCAGCTTCATGAACCGCTCTTATCTGCTGCAACTGTTGGATTCCTACCGGAACGACCGCAGCGTGAACAAGACCGGCGAACCCCATCCCATGGCCGAGAAATGCGTGAATCTGATCTGGGTCCGCCTGCCCAATAAGGCCGCCTTTGAACGCCTGAGTGCTCTGGTGAACGATCCGAAATACTTCGGCAAGGTGCCGATCAAGATGGAGACAGCCTCCAGCGGCATTGGCACGTGGCTGGCCGCCTTCAAAGACATCTTCTGGGGGATGAAGTACATTCTGGTGCCCTCCATGATCGGGATCATGAGTCTGGTCGTCGCCAACGCCATCAGCATTTCGGTGCGGGAGCGACGGACGGAGATGGCGGTGCTCAAGGTGCTTGGCTTCCAACCCCGGCATATTCTCGTCCTGGTGCTGGGGGAAGCCCTGCTCGTCGGCTTTCTGGCGGGGATTATGAGCAGCGGGCTAGCCTGGGGGATGCTCGGCAGCTTCAAATTCCAGATCATGTTCTTCGGATCGTTCATCGTGCCGCTGCAAGCGCTCTTGTACGCCCCGGCTTTGGGGATGGCAGTCGCCTGTGCCGGCAGCCTCGGTCCCGCCTGGAACGCCCGGAGCGTCAAAGTCGCCGAAGTGTTCGCCCGGATCAGTTGAGTCTTTCTTCATCGCAGTGGGAGAACAACCCCCGCACCAGGAAGCATCGAGCTGTCACGGGACATACGGAGAGGCACCTAGACCTGGAGAAGCACCCATGGCCGCACCTGTCCTGATCGCCGAGGCCAGCCTGCCGGGTTGGGGGACGCGCCTGAAAGATTCCCTGCGGCGGGGAGGGAAGGTGGCGTTGGCAGCGTGGCGGTCATTCCGCCGCCTCATTGGCACGCTCTTTACCATCGGTTTTTCCCTCCTGCCGCTCTCGGTGTTGCTGTTGGCCTTGCCGGCGGTTTCGCCGAATGAGGCGGTGCTGACGGAAACTGTCCCACCGGCGCGGAATTGGCGGCAACGGCTCGGCCGGCGGCTCTTCGCGCTCCTAACCGCTGTGGCCATGCTCATCGTGCTCTTCGCCTTCGCTCTGGAAGTGGTGTCGCATCTGCCGCCGCCACCGGGAGGGCAATTGAGCATCGTGGCCAAAAAGCTCCTGGGGTATTCCATGGCCGATTTTGTGCCGGATGATCCCCCGCCTGCTGATCTGCCACCGGGCAAGGTCTGGCTGACGGCGCCGGAGTTGTTGGAGCGCCGCGACACGTTGCGCAAGGCCGCTTCCCGGCAAAATCTTGGCCCGATCGAAAAGCGTGAAGCGGAGGAACGCCTGGCGGAGGTGGAAGCCGAGATCGCTGAACGCCTGCCGCGATCTCTACGCCTGCGCCTGATGCTGGACCCCGAATTGGCTCCCTGGTTGGCGGTTCCTTTGTGGAAGCTCATGCCCCGCCCCCTCATCGAACAGTGGCCCTTCGTCTTGCTGACCATGTATGCCGCCGATTTCGTCCTGCTCCTGTTCATCGGGCGCGTGCCGCTGGCTTACAACTTCCGCTACCTTTGGGTCCGTAAGCGGGATACGCTGCTCACCGGTTTGGCCTTCACTGTGGTCGTAGCCCTGGTCATCATTCTGCTCGCCTTCGTCAACGGCATGTACAAGCTCAACGAAAGCACCGGGGTGCCGGGAAATGTCCTCGTCCTCTCGGAAGGTTCCACCGACGAGCTGTTCAGTAACATGGCTCGCGGCGATGCGGACAATGTGGAGCGCCAGGTGATCACATCCGACCAGTGGGGCCGTCCAATTGGCCCCGTGGGTGTGGCACGGGCCATTTTCACAGCGGATGGGACGTTGCAGCGCCTGCCCCCCAACGCTCCCAAGGACCTGCCGGGAGCTGTCTATTTGGCCAGCCGGGAAGCCTATCTCGTGATGAATCAAGCGGTGCCAACCCCGCCCGGGGAATTGCCGCGGCGGCGCTTCCTGCAAATCCGGGCCTTTCAGGATGTCCGCATCGGTGCCGCCGTGCACAACATCGAGCTGGAACCCGGCGGAAGCTGGTTCAGCGCCAACGCCATCGACCCCGGCCCTCCCGCTCCCGATGGACGGCAGTATCTCCAATGCACGCTGGGTCAAGGTGTGGCGGCGATCTTAGGAGAAGACATCGGGAAAAAACGGCTGGAAGTCGGCGACACCTTCGAGGTCGGCGACCGCTACTGGAAGGTGGTCGGGATCATGAAGACGGGCGGCACTGCTTACGGTTCGGAAATCTGGACTGGCAGCGAGAACCCCGTCGTTCGAGCCAGCGGCAAAGGCGACAAGTTCACCACCCTGGTGCTCCGCATGGAAGATGACTCCGAAGCTAGCGCCAAGGCCATGGCCTGGTACCTCAACGAGGTCTACGAGCAGGCCAAGCTCAAGGCCTTCGCCGAGCCGGATTACTACCGCGAACTGACAAAAACCAACGAACAGTTCCTCTCCGCCATCATTCTGGTGGCGGTGATTATGGCCGTCGGGGGAGTCTTCGGCGTCATGAATACCATGTTCGCTTCCATCGCCGCTCGCATCAAGGAAGTCGGAGTGTTGCGGATTCTCGGCTTCAAGCGCTGGCAAATCCTCATTTCCTTCATGATCGAGTCGTTGACCATCGCGGTGATCGGTGGCACCCTGGGCTGCCTGCTGGGATTGCTGGCCGATGGGTGGGAAGCCAGCAGTACCATGTCCGGAGGCCAAGGCGGCGGCAAGAGCGTCACGCTGACCATGATCGTCGATGGGCCAATTCTGGCAGCCGGCTTCCTCTTCACCCTGATCATGGGCCGTTTGGGCGGTTTGGTGCCTGCCCTCTCGGCCATGCGGCTGAACATCCTCGAATCGCTTCGGTGATGAAAGGACGGCTGGCAACCGACGAGCCGTTGCTGCCCCCTGCCATCGACTCGGCTCTTTTCCCCCTGGTGTTAGGCCGCCGCCACTTGGCAAGACCAGGGTCTTTCCCTATCGTTGCCCGCGAACTGTTTTTTCCAGGGCGTGGCTGCCAGCGCAGGCCGCATTTTCCGCCATCGTCGTGAAAAGGAGGAACGTCATGGTCCCTGCCCTGCCGGAACCAGGGTTAGAAGGAAGTGGCTACCCCTGGTATATTCAGGCGGCGCTGGTCCTGTTCACGATCCTGAGTGTTCCCGCCCTCATCGCTTTACCTTTCTGGCTTTCCGGCTTTCTGGCCCATCCCTGAGTTGGGGGGCGGGTGGAACCGTTATCCGGTGCGGCTGGAACCGCGATTGCGACGGCATCGATCGGCTCCGGTTTTCCGGCTTGCGAGTGGGGAAACTCTCAGACCACGGTGGGGAAAAAACTTCTGGAAACTTGACGCGAGGGAACCAGCATGAAGAGTCGGCTGTTTGCCGGGGTACCGGTTTCCGAAGTCGGGCTGGGATGCTGGCAACTCGGGGGCGACCAGTGGGGTGACATCACAGAGTCCGAGGCTCTGGCGGTGTTGCATGCAGCGGCAGAGGCCGGCGTCACGTTTCTGGACACAGCCGACGTATACGGTGTGGGGCGCAGCGAGTCTCTCATTGGCCGTTTTCTGCGCGAACGGGGCCGCCAGGGGTTCTTTATCGCCTCCAAGTTTGGGCGCTTCCCGACCCCTGGCTGGCCGGAGAATTTCCAGCCGATGGTCATCCGCCAGCACATCGAAGCGTCGCTCCGGCGCTTGGGCATCGAACAGTTGGACCTGACGCAAATGCACTGCCTGCCGCGAGAACAAGTGCAGCGTGAGGAACTCTGGGACACGCTCCGCCAATTGCAACGGGAGGGGAAAATCGCCCGTTTTGGCGCCAGTGTGGAATCCGTCGAGGAGGCGGAAGAATGCCTCCGGCATCCCGATTGTGCTTCTCTCCAGATCATCTTCAACATTTTCCGGCAGACGCCGGCTTTGTGCGGGTTGTTGGAGCGCTGCCAGCAGCGCGGCGTGGCCATCATCGTACGCCTGCCCTTAGCTTCCGGCTTATTAGGCGGGAGATATACGCCGCAGACAACCTTCGCTCCCAATGACCATCGCAGCTTCAACCGCAACGGCGAACGCTTCAACGTGGGGGAAACCTTCGCCGGGCTAGGGTTTGAAAAAGGGCTGGAACTGGTCGAACAGCTCCAGGCTCTGGTTCCTGCGGGGCTGCCCTTGCCGCAGTTGGCATTGCGCTGGTGCCTGGATCATCCCGCCGTGACGGTCGTGATCCCCGGCGCGCGGCGGCCAGAACAGGTGCGGAGCAACGCCGCAGCCAGCGATCTGCCCTCTCTCTCGCCCGAACTGCACAGCCGATTGCGTGACTTCTTCCTCCAAAAGGTGAAACCCCATGTGCGAGGGCCTGATTGATCCCTCACCCGCGGTTTCGAGGGGTTCCTGGGCATGTGATCCGCTCCACTTCACGGCAGCGCTGCTCCTCCGAAATCGATGGGCTTTGCTGATTCTCCCCCGGCAAGCACCCTCGAACCAGCGGAGCAAGCAGCCTTGGACTGGTGTGGCTCGATTCCTATGTTCCTCGATCCAGCGGTGCACTCCGGGAAATCCGCGATGAAACCGAATTATACCGGCGGCTGTCGCGATTTGTCGCGGGCCCCCTTGCTGGCAGGACACAGGGTGATAGACTACTTTGTGAAAAGTTTCACAAAGCGGCTGTTCCGGCGGGAATACGGCAGGATCAGGCTCCGTGGGGCATGAACAACACAGCCGGGCTGGTGGAGCCGGCTGGCGTTGCAGAAGGGGGAAAAGTTCCGTGCCGGTGATCTTCCGTCGATCGCGGGATGTGCAGGTGCGCCAGGCGGCGGTGGGTGCCGTGCTCGGCTTAGGGTTGTTCGTCTTCGCCTGGTACTATTACGCTCTGCCGAGCTATACGCGGGTGGGCTACATGCCGGAGCAGCCGGTGCCGTTTTCCCATCAGTTGCATGTGGGCCGGCTGGGAATGGATTGCACCTACTGCCACCAGCACGTTTTTCAATCTCCGCATGCCACGGTTCCGAGCGCCCAGGTCTGCATGAATTGCCACAACCCCCGCAAGGCGAATGTTAAAGGCAACAGTCCGCTTCTGACGCTCATCCGGGAAAGTTACGAGACCGGCAAGCCCGTGGCCTGGAAGCGAGTACACAAGCTGCCGGAATATGCCTATTTCAATCATGCTGTGCATGTGAACAAAGGGGTCTCGTGTGTCTCGTGCCACGGTCCGGTCAACGAGATGCCGATGGTGCGCCATGATCAGCCGCTGTCGATGGGCTGGTGTTTGCAATGCCATCATGAGCCAGAGAAGCATCTCCGTCCGGTCGAGCAGGTGACCAATTTATCCTGGAAGCCGGACGGGAACAAGCCCCGGCTGGACATTGGCTACGATATCAAGCAGCAGTTGCAGGTGCAGGCTCCGATGCACTGCCAGGGTTGTCATCGTTGAGGGATGATCGGAGCGATCACCCCTGCTAACCGAAGCCGAAGGTGAGCCGGACTCAAAGCAAGGCTGCCAGCAGGAGCGAAGGGAACGGTGCGACGATGAATCCTCCTGATTATCTTCGCAGAGAGGCGATAGCTCCGGCGCCTGTGGAGGAGTTTCCCGGTTTTGTGAATGTTTACGCTGGCGCTGGTCTGGCCGAACCGCGGGACGAGGATGCTCTCTCCGCCCATTGGCATCGCCGGCAGTTTCTGACCTATACCCTGGCCGGTGCTGCTGCCGCCACGTTGGCCAGTTGCCGACGTCCGGACCTGCCGATCGTCCCCTACTCCGCTGTTCCTGAGGACCGCGTGGGGCATGTGGTTCACGGGCTGCCCACATTTTACGCTACAGCTCAGCCGCGCCCCTTCGGCTCCCTGCCGCTTTTGGTGGAAAGTCACGACGGGCGGCCCACGAAGATTGAAGGGCATCCGCGGCATCCGGCCAGTTTGGGTAGCACGGATGCCTTCGCTCAAGCGGCCATATTGGACTTGTACAGTCCCGATCGGGTGATGTCGCCGCGCAGCAGCAGCGTTGTGGAACGGGGTGTTTCCCGCCGGTGGGACGATTTTGACCGCTTCGCCCGTATCCTGGCCGACCGCCTCCGCTCCGCTCAGGGTCAGGGCTTCGCTGTGCTAGCCGAGCAGGTCCCTTCCCCGGCTTTGCGCCGCATTCGGGAGCATCTCCGCCAGAATTGGCCGCAGGCGCAGTGGTACACCTTCGAGCCGGTCGATTACGGCGAAGTCCTGCGCGGGACCGAGATCGCCTTCGGGCAACCGCTGCTGCCCACGCCGGATTTGGAAAAAATCGATTGCCTGCTCGTGCTGGATAGCGATTGCCTGGGAATCGAGTTGGACAGCCTGATGCAGGTCCGCCGGTTTGCCCGCCGGCGGCAGGGACCCCCGCAGCAGTTTAACCGCCTCTACGTGGTGGAATCCACCGGCACACTCACCGGCTTTATGGCCGATCACCGCCTCCGCCTGCCGGCCAGCCTGGTGGGGGCCTTTCTGCTGGCCTTGACGCGCGAGCTGTCGCCCTCTCTGCCGGGCAAGCTACCGGAGCTACCCGCGAGGGTCGACGAAGCGTCGGGACGGGAGTTGCCGGAATCAGCCCGCCGGTGGCTGGCACCGCTGGCGCGAGACCTGCTTCGGCACCGGGGACGCTGTGCCATTCTGCCCGGCTATCGCCAGCCGGCCTACGTTCATGCCCTGGCACATACCCTCAATGCCGCCCTGGAAGCCTCCTCGCTCTGGGAGTTCCGTCCCCCTCCGCCGGAAATGCTGGAAGCCGGTCTGCCCGCCTTGACCGACGCCCTGCGTGCAGGCCGCATCGATACCTTGGTCATCCTCGGCGGCAATCCCGTTCTGACGGCCCCGGCCGATCTGCAATTCGCCGCAGCCCTGCGTCAGGCCAGGACCACTATCCGCGTCGGCTTGTACTACGATCAGACGTCCGAACTCTGCCACTGGCATCTGCCGCTGTCCCACTTTCTGGAAAGCTGGGGAGATACCGAAAGCAGCGATGGCACCCTCTGTTGCATCCAACCCTTGATCGAACCGCTCCTCAGCAACCTTCCTTCACCCGCTGAACAGGAAGCTCCACCCCGCGGAGGCCGCTCCGCCCTGGAGATTCTGGCGCTATTGACCCAGTTCCCGCATCCGCGTGATGGCAAGCCGGTGACCTCATACGTGTCTGCCCGCTCCGCCGCTTATGAACTCGTCCGCACCGTTTTTGCCGCTCGCGCGGGTCTGGCCCCGGATGATCCCCAACTCTCCGCCGCCTTCCAGCGTTACAAGCAACTCGGCTTCCTCCCCCCGGAGCAGGACAAACAGCGCCGCTCCTCCTTACGTCCCACCTTGCGGCCGCTTTCCGACATTCAACGCGCTTTGCCTTCTTCCCTCCCTTCCGCTCCGCAGCGGGACGCCCTGGAAGTCACCTTCCATCCCGACTACTCGCTTTACGATGGCCGCTACCTCTTTAACGCCTGGCTCCAGGAACTGCCGGATCCGATCAGTAAACTGGTGTGGGATAATGCCGCTCTGATCAGCCCGCAAACGGCTCAAACCTTTGGCCTGACCACCGGCGATGTCATCCGCCTCCGCCACGATTCCTACCAGGTGGAAATCCCCGTGTTTGTGCTGCCGGGGCAAGCGGATTACTCCCTCGCCCTGCATTTCGGCCAGTGCGGGGAACTCCGCATGGCGCACATCACCGGCGGCGGCGGCACCAATGTCTTCCCCCTGCGAACCTCACAAGCCCGGTACATCCTCACCTCGGTGCGGTTGGAGAAAACGGGCCGCCGAGCGACACTGGTGACCACCCAGGAACACGGCGTCATCCCCCACGGGCGGGATATTGTGCGGGAAGTCGACCTGAGCAAGCTCCGGCAGCCGCCGTCCCACTCCAGGGCACCGGAGGGCAGCCATTCTTCTGCGGATCACAACTCGTCTGCGGATCACAGCTCAGGGCATAGTTCCTCCGCCTCCACGCCGTCCGTCCCCCTGCTCGGCTTGCCGCCCGATGGCCATCTGAGCGAAGAGGACCTCCGCCGCGGCTACCAGGCAGGCTATGGCCAAGTGCCCCCGCCTCCCATGCCAGCCCGCGATAAACAGCGCCGCTTCCCTCTCGATCTCGCCCGGCCCGAACGCCTCGATAGCCCCTTCCAGTGGGGCATGGTCATCGATCTGTCCCTCTGCACCGGCTGTTCGGCCTGTGTCCTCGCCTGCCAGGTGGAAAACAACATTCCGGTGGTCGGCAAGTACGAAGTCCAGCGCAATCGTGAGATGCACTGGCTGCGCATTGACCGTTACTTCTCTTCCACCGACGGCCAGACCGCCGACGCGGACCCGCGCGTGATTACCCAGCCGCTGGCTTGCCTCCATTGCGAACAGGCGCCCTGCGAGCAGGTCTGCCCAGTCAACGCGGCCGTGCACAGTCCCGAAGGCCTGAATTTGCAAGTGTACAATCGCTGCATTGGAACCCGCTACTGTGCTAACGCCTGCCCTTACAAAGCCCGCCGCTTCAACTGGTTCGATTACAACAAACGCCACCTCGATGCCTTGCGGGTGCCCACGCCTTTGACTCCCGAAGGCGCCGCCCTGACGCGCTCCTTACTTCCCGAATCCCTCCGCATGCTCAAAAACCCCGATGTCACTGTCCGCATGCGCGGCGTCATGGAAAAATGCACCTACTGCGTCCAGCGCCTCGAACGTGCCAAATATGGAGCCAAAATCGCCGCCGCCGAAGTCGCTCAGGGACGGCGGACCATCCCCGTCGATGCCAGCTTTCGCCCCGAGGGACCCGCTTCCGCCTACCGCAAACCCCAGGACCCGAAATCGGCGGGCTACGACCTGGACCGTTGGGGGCGGGTCATTGTACCGGATGGCTTGGTGCGAACGGCTTGCCAGGCTGTTTGTCCCACCCAGGCGATCATCTTCGGCAACGTGCTGGACCCCCACAGCGCCGTAGCCGCGGCTAAACTCCGCGCCGGAGAATACGCCTTGCTCGGAGAACTGAATACTAAACCTCGGACCAGCTATTTGCCTCGGCTGCGCAACCCTAACCCGGAGCTGACCTAAGCGAACCCCCACCGGCAGGATACACGGGAATTGGCCGATGAGTTCCAACGCCGTTACTCACACTGAAACACCTACCCAGGAAGCGCTGGGTCACCCCTCGCCCTTCCCAGAGCCGCTTCCTCGCATTCCTCTCGTCTGGGGACCGGACACTTACGAGACGTTGACCCATCAGATCAGCTCCATCACCGAACAATCTCCGCCCGGCTGGTGGTGGCCGGCCTTCCTCATCGCCTCGGGACTTCTGACCGGCGGCCTGCTCGCGGCCACCTACCTGATCTCGACCGGCGTCGGCGTCTGGGGTTCCAACAATCCCGTCAATTGGGCCTTCGACATCACCAATTTCGTCTTCTGGATCGGCATTGGCCACGCGGGAACGCTGATCTCCGCCATCCTCTTTCTCTTCCGGCAAAAGTGGCGCACCAGTATCAATCGGTTTTCCGAGGCGATGACCATCTTCGCCGTCCTCTGTGCGGCGGTGTACCCCGGCATCCACGTCGGGCGATTCTGGTATGCCTGGTTCATGTTCCCCTTGCCCAATGCGAACCACATTTTCCAGAACTTCCGCTCGGCATTGCTCTGGGACTTGTTCGCCGTCAGCACCTATTTCACCATTTCCTTGATCTTCTGGTACGTTGGCTTGATTCCTGATCTAGCGACCTTGCGGGACCGAGCGAAAAGCCGGCGGCGGCAAGTTCTCTTCGGCCTGCTCTCCCTCGGCTGGCGTGGCAGTACCCGGCATTGGCGGCACTATGAAGTCGCCTATCTCATGCTCGCCGGCCTCTCGACGCCGCTGGTGCTCTCCGTACACTCGGTGGTCAGTTTCGACTTCGCCACTTCCATCCTGCCTGGCTGGCACACAACCATCTTTCCCCCCTATTTCGTCGCCGGGGCCATCTTTGGCGGCTTTGCCATGGTCCTGCAATGCCTTATCCCCGCCCGTGCCGCCTACAAACTGCACAACCTCATCACCACCAAGCACATCGATGTCATGTGCAAATTCCTGTTAGCCACCGGCTCACTGGTCGGCTACGCCTACGGCATGGAATTGTTCATCGCCTGGTACTCGGGAAATCCCTACGAATGGCAAACCTTTGTCAATCGGGCCTGGACGGGGGATTACACCTGGGCTTATTGGGTGATGATCTCCTGCAATCTGCTCCTGCCTCAGCTCTTCTGGGTCCGCTGGTGCCGGCAAACCCCTTGGTTTGTCCTCCTGATAGTCACCTGCATCAACGTCGGCATGTGGTATGAACGCTTCGTCATCATCGTGCAATCCCTCCATCATGACTTTTTGCCCGCCAGTTGGGGCCGCTACTACCCGACCTGGGTCGATTGGCTCCAGATGCTCGGCGACTTCGGGTTGTTCTTCACCTTGACCTTGCTTTTCATCCGCTTCCTGCCGATGATTGCGCTGGCAGAAGTCAAAAGCGTCCTCCCTATGGCCAATCCTCACTATCGCTTCGGTCCTCCCCAGCAGTATCTTCGGGATGAGGCAGGGCGCTATCCGACGGCCGATCACGCCTTGGCCGCCCGATACGGCCCCCCTGCTCCACCGCGAACCACGATCCCACCGGCCGAGGAACCCGTGCCGGCCTTCCTGCCTACACCGGAGGGAAGCGGGCAACCGTGGGGCGCTGTCGCCGAATTTGCCAACGCCCAACAACTGCTCCAGGCCGCTCAAACCGCCCGGCAGCATGGTTACACTCACCTCGATGCCTGGACCCCCTTTTACGTCCACGGCATGAAGGAAGCCATTGGACGGCAGCGCAGCCGCCTCCCCTTATTCACCCTGGCCGGCGCCCTGACTGGACTCGCCACCGCTGTCTCCCTCCAGTTCTACCTGATGACCTACTACTACCCCACCATCGTAGGCGGCAAAGAATACCGCTCCTGGGAGGCCTTCGTCCCGGTCTTCTTCGAGATGACGGTGCTTTTCGCCGGCTTCTTCACCCTATTCGCCCTGATCGGGTTGTGCGGCCTGCCGCGCCTGTTCCATCCCCTGGACGCTCACCCAACTTTCCACCGCGTCACACAAGACGGCTTCTTCCTCACGATCGAAGCGACGGACCCGAAATTCGATGTCGATCATACCCGCGAATTCCTGCAATCTCTGGGAGGGCACCATGTGGCTGTTATCGAACGTTAGAACTTCCCCAGGAACAGACAACCATCTGCCCTTAGGACAGGTAGTAAGAACGAGGCATCCCTACAGCACCGGCGGTTGAACAACGCTGCCGGGAGGAGAAAGACGAATGCCAGGAATGACTTGCCTGACTGCCGGAGTGCATCGGATGCCGAGCCGGGGAGAGGAGTAGGCCATGTACAGCATCGACGCCAATCTGCTGATGAACACTCTCCTGGCCGCCATCTTGCTGACTGGCGCGATCCTGTTCGTCGTGACGCTGGTGTTAGCCGCCAGTTCCTGGCAGCGCGGGACGACACTTTTAAGCTGGCTCTACCTCCTGACCGCCATCTTCGGCGCCTTCGCCATACTTGTGGGCATTCTCGGACTGCGTGGGCGCACCAGCGATGCGACTCCCTGGCACTTCTTCCTCGACATGAAGTACCAGCCGAAATACTCCGCCCAGGGCAGCAGTCCGTTTTTCCCCGATGGCCGTGCCAGCCGTCTGCCGCCCGCCGAGACGGTACCCTACGACGGCACAGACTATTTCGCGGACGCCGGTTATCACCAGGACCCTCTGCCTGATTTTCTACAAGCCGACCGCCGCTATTTCACCGGCATCGCCAATCCAGCAGCTATCCGCAACGAAGGAGGGAACCAAGTTCCCGAAGGACCCCGTTGGGAGAACGGACGACTCGTGGGGGAAGGATACTATGTCAATCACATCCCGCCATACGCCATCCAGCGGGCGGGAGGCTGGGCGCCGCTCCTTCAACGCGGCCGCCAGCAGTTTGACATCCACTGCGCGGTTTGCCACGGGACCAGTGGGCGCGGAGGGGTAGCCGAGGCCGCGTACGGCATCGTCGGTGCTTACGGCTTGTCCGTCCCCCCTTCCAATTTGGTGACGCCAGACATTCAGGCTCAGCCCGACGGACAGCTATTCCACACAATCACCCACGGCGTCCGCAACATGCCCGCATACGCCCATCAGGTCTCCGTGCACGACCGCTGGGCCATCATCGCTTACCTGCGGGTGTTGCAATTCGCCGCCGGCAACCCCCTGCTCAACCAACCCTGATTGCACGCCGCCACCGCCTGACGGACGAGACCATGAATACGACCCCTGTGATGGAAACCGGAAGCAACCAGTCGCCGCAGGAACTGACTGCGCCGCCCGGCTTGCCCGATCCCGTCGCTCCGCTAGGCTCCCAGGCTGATGGCATCGTCCGCCCCCTGGTCATCATCACTTCCGCCGCTGGCTTCGTCCTGTTCCTGGGAGCTTTCGTCAACGGCCGCCAGTTCTTCCATTCCTACCTCTTCGGCTATGTCTTTGCCTTAGATATCGCCTTGGGCGCGTTATTCTGGAACCTCATCCATCACGTCAGCGACGCTGGATGGTCCGTCGGATTGCGGCGCATCTATGAAAACATCCACCGCGCTCTCCTTCCCCTGAGCTTGCTCTCCCTGCCCCTGCTCATCGGCATCTTTCGCGGACAACTCCATACCTGGTATTCCTTCATTCATGGAACACCGCCGGAGGATGAGCATTTACAACACATCTGGCATGTCAAAAGGATCTATTTCGATTCCACCTTTTTCCTTGCGAGATTCATTTTGTATTTCAGTATATGGATCATTTATTCACTTCTGATGCGCCATTGGTCCTTCGAGCAAGATCGAGTCGGTGGCGCTGCCCTCACGTTACGCATGCAGCGATGGGCGCCGCTGGGGCTGGTCCTGCTCGGTCTGAGCAGCACATTTTTCGCTTTCGATTGGCTGATGAGCCTGCAATATACCTGGTTCAGCACCATTTACGGCGTTTACTTTTGGGTGGGAGGTTTTCGCGGCAGCCTCTCTCTGGCTGTCCTCATCGTTCTGACCTTGCACGCTTGCGGTTATTTGCAGAAAACAATTACGATGGAACATCTGCACGACGCCGCGAAAATCATGTTCGGCCTCACCATCTTCTGGGCCTATATTGCCTTTTCACAGTACTTTCTAATTTGGTATGGTAATATGCCTGAGGAAACACAATTCTATTTGCTCCGTCGCAACGGCTCATGGTACGACCTCTCCATGCTTTTGCCCATCTTATACTTTGTTGTTCCCTTCTTCATGCTCCTGCCCCGCGCTCATAAACGGAATCCCCGTTGGCTAGCCGCTAGCGCCGCCCTGATCCTGCTCATGCACGCTTGCGACTTGTATTGGCAGATCCTCCCCGTCCTCCATCCCGCCACTATTCATTTCCATTGGATGGACGCTGCCGCTTGGATCTGCTTCACCGGGGTTCTGCTCCTGACAGCCCTCTGGGGCTTGCAGCGGGCGCCCTTGATCCCCATCCGGGACCCCCGTTTATCCGAAACCATCGGTTATATCAATGAAACTCCGTAAAATATATACATGTGATAAATGCAATAGACAAGAGATTGAGGCTGTATAAATCATGAGTGATATAATCACAGAAAAACAAGAGGCAAACGGAGGCGGCTCTCCAGAGTTCCCCTACCTGACCGTGCTCGCTAGCCTCCTCACACTTTTCCTCTTCGTGGCTCTGATGCTCCTGGCCTACTACTCCCCCGATGCCCTTGCTCCTTCGACCAGTGAAGACCAGGAGACACTCGACCCTGCAAGCAAATTGGCCGAAATCAAGGCCAAAAATCAGGCCATCTTGGAAGGCCGTCCGGAGACTGGCACGCAAATGTCCGTGGACGCCGCCTTGGAAAAACTGCTAAACCAACTCCACAGCGAGAAGGACACTCTGCCGTTCCCCAAGCCATTGCCTCTTCCACCGCCGGACTCTAAAGTCAAAGATAAGGACAAAAAATGATGAGAATAAAGAAGAAAATACATATATATTATAAGGTGAATTATTAGCTATGGAATCTGTAGATATTGCCGTATTACTAACCGTCTTTGGCTCCATCCTATGTTTCGGGAGCGCTGCTGTCCTGGCTCTGAGCTGGGCCTTCCGCAATGGCCAATTCGACAATTTCCAGCGGGGTGCTCTGTCCATTTTCGATGCCGATGAGCCAGTGGGCGAACCCACCGACTTCTTCCCGGATCACCGTCCCATAACGCCAGCTCACGATCCGCAGCACGAGGCGATCCAAGGGGAATGACCTATGGCTGTCACTATACTGGCACGAGATCATCTGCGCCTCCAGGCCGCCCAGGAACGCGTGACCATCGATCGATCCTGCCGCGGGCCGGTCCTGGCGTTTAGTGCCACCGCCCTCTTCTGGCTCCTCGTCGGCTCGCTTCTCGCCTTGCTAGCTTCCCTCAAGCTCCACAGTCCCTATTTCCTCACGGGAAGCGCCATCTGGACCTTTGGCCGGGTGCGGATGGCCCATCTCCAAGCCGTCGCTCTGGGCTGGTCTTCCCTGGCTGCCATGGCCGCCTGCCTCTGGCTCATGTGCCGCCTGGCCCGCGTCGAATTGATCTACCCACGGATGCTCTACCTCGCTTGTGCCTTGTGGAACGTCGCCACTACGCTCGCTGTCGCCGGCATCCTGCTCGGTGACGGTACATCCGTGGAATGGCTCGATGCTCCGACCTATGCCCACCCCTTCTTCGTCGCCGGTGTCGGCCTGGTCACGGCATGGGTGGTCGCCACCTTCCGCCGACGCCGTGAAGCCCACGTATACGTCACACAATGGTACATCCTCGCCGCTGTCTTTTGGTTCCCCTGGCTTTATACCGTCGCTACATTGATGATCTTCTGGATACCAGCAACAGGAGTCATACAACCTGTTGTAAACTGGTGGTTTAATCATAACTTCCTGGGTCTATGGCTAACACCCATCGGAGTCGGCACCGCCTATTACATCATACCCAAAATTTTAGGCCGTCCTATTCATAGCTATTATCTCAGTATCACAGGGTTCTGGGCTTTGGCACTCTTCTACTCCTGGGCCGGTATACATCATCTCATCGGCGGTCCTATCCCAGCATGGCTCGCTACAGCCAGCACAGTCGGCAGTATGATGATGTTCATTCCCGTTATCGCTGTCGCTATCAATCATCACATGACAATGATTGGTCACTTCCACCGCTTGAAATACAGCCCAGCCCTTAGATTTACCGTCTTCGGAGCCATAGCTTACACAGCAGTGAGTTTCCAAGGCTCCATCGAATCGCTCAAAGACTTTAGTGAAGTAGCTCATTTTACACATTATACTGTCGGCCATGCTCATCTCGGTGCTTATGGATTTGTGGCCATGATATTCTTCGGACTCTACTATTACATGATCCCGCGCTTGACTGGAAGAGAATGGTATAGTAGTAAACTGATCCGTTTGCATTTTTGGTGCAGCGCAGTTGGAATAACATTATATTTTACAGCCCTGTCTATCGGTGGATGGTGGCAAGGAAGAATGCTGAATAACCCCAATGTCCCTTTTGCAAATATCATCATGTATATACAACCATACTTGGCCTTGAGAAGTGTTGCTGGAACCATGATGACTATCGGCCACATTGCCTTTGCAATCTTGTTCATCATCAATCTTGCCGGCTGGGGACGGCAACGCAGCGGAGGTCCCACCCTCTTCGCCCAACCCCCACAACTCACCCCGAGTGAATTACCCAAAGCCGATAGCCTCATGAATGCTCCTGTAACGCAACTTCAGCCGTAAATGCCAGAGGTTTGTCACCATGGATCGTGGCATGATACTCTTTATCGGCGTACTCCTGACATTCACTTCGAGTTGGTTGGGTTTGGTCCTTTTTCCCTTCTGGCAATTGCAAAACCAGCCAGCTTTCCAGACGAGTCCGGAAGAGGAGCCTTACCCTCGTCCTTTGCAAGGCCTCGCTTGGACAGGCATGAAAGTCTACCAGAAGAACGGTTGCATGTATTGCCACAGTCAGCAAATCCGCAGCGAACGTTTCGGGAACTGGTGGGAAGACCCCACGGGAATCATGAGAACTGGAGGTGACATCCGCCGGGGGTGGGGTACACGCCGTAACGTTCCCCGCGATTATATTTACGATAGTCCAACGATGTTAGGGACAATGAGAACTGGACCTGATCTAGCTAACATTGGAAGCCGTTATTCCGCGACTTGGCAACATATTCACACCTATAATCCGCGTGCATTGAATAGCTGGAGCATTATGCCATCATTCGCGTTCATGTACCGAAAGGAACGCATCGTGGGATCCCGGTCAGAAAAAGCCCTCCCCTTGGGTCGGGAATGGACTGTCCGACCAGGCTATCGCTGGCGGCCTAGCCCCAATGAATGGGCAGCAATCCTGCAACAATCGGGGGATCAGATCAAGGCAAGATTCCTCAGAGAAAGCGGACAGCCAATATCCGACTGGACAACCCCAGAAACTCAACAGCAATTGTTAGAATTCTGGCTTGCCACCCCCGAAGAGGACTGGCAAATCCTGCCTACCGAAGAAGCAGAGGCCCTGGTCGCCTATCTTCTCTCGCTCCGCAAGGCAGAATACCCCCTGCCGGAGGCCAAAGAATGAACAATAGTCACGATGACAATGATATTGTCAAATCAAATCAACCCGGAAATTTTCATCCTTCCCTGGACAGCGAGATGTCCGAGCCAGCGGATGAAGAACGGGACACCATCCAGCGCATGCTCGACGTACTCGCTCGTGAACACGCCGAACCCCGCGACGGCTTTGAACCTGTGCCGTTCTGGGTCGCTGCCATCTTTGGCGCTCTGCTGGCTTGGGGCGGCTACTATCTGGGCACTAACTCCGCCGACTTTCGCCCCGATGTTTATGATCGGAGTGACCTCCGGCAAGTCAGTTCTGGCGGGAGCGCCGTCAGTGTGCCGGATCCCGATCCACAAACCGTCCCAGAGCTTATCAAAATCGGTGAGCAGAAATACGCCGCGATCTGTGCCTCGTGCCATCAGCCTCATGGCCAAGGAAACCTCGCCCAAGGTATTCCCCCCCTCGATGGCTCGGAATGGGTTGTCGGCGAGCAAGCATCCCCTGCCCGTCTTGCCCGAATACTCCTATACGGTCTCACAGGGCCTATCACAGTAAAAGGCCGTACATATAATGGTTTAATGCCAGCACAAGGAAATGTGCTGAAAGATTATGAAATTGCAGCAGTACTTACATATATACGAAATAGTTGGAATAACAATGCAGATAAAGATAAACCCCCCGCAATCACAGCAGCAACAATCAAGGCAGCAAGGGCCATACACGGCAATAGAAAGACCAATGGAACACAGCCGTATACAGTTAAAGAATTAATACAAATCCCTACCGACTATGCCGATCCTGGTGCAACACCGCCAACAGCAACTAAAGATAAAAAGTAACTATATATCAAAATGTCAAGAAAAAGTTAGGAAATAGAAGATGCATATATGCGACAACTGCGGTAGCCCATTTGCCCATTCACCCCTCTACGGTCGCCCTTGGCCTCAACAACCGCCTGCCATTTACTGTTGCTATGGATGCCTAACTTGGGGCGAGCAACGCCGATTTGACCAAGCCGCCACGAGCACAGGTCAAAAATCTGATACTTCAATCCCACCTACACTCGGGATTCGCTTGGGAATATCTGCAGTAATAACAGCACAGATCATGATATTTGGCACAGCCATTAATTTACACAAGGAAGTTTCCGAAAATGTATATAATATCGTTATTGCTATAATACTATTGTCAACTATAGTAGTAATAGCATTGCTGGGAAATTCACTAATTATCAATACCGTAGACTCTTTATATAAAAGAAAAATAACAATCGAATCTCTCTTTACCATAACTCTTATAGGAGCATTTATAGCATCTATTGAATCATATATTACAGGTAAAGGTTATATATACTTCGAGGTAATTCCTATTTTATTGATTATATATAATATAGGAAACTTAATAGTTGCACAAACACGGTCAAAAGCAATGAGAAAGATATCTACATGGTATAACCAGATTAGGTATGCGCATAAAATTACGGGCCATAATGTTATTGAAGACGTGCCCGTGGACTCGATAGAGGTCAACGACGTCGTCCAGGTCGGCCCTGGTGAAATGATTCCCATCGACGGGAGAATCGTTGATGGCACCGCATATGTATTTGCAGGATACGTGCGCGGCGAACCATTTCCTGTGACCCGAACTGTTGGCGAACCCGTGGTAGCCGGCGAAATAGTTTACGATGCTATCATCAAAGTACAAGCTACATCGAAAGGTACACAAAGACAGATCGACAATATAATTAATACTCTTAATAATGCTTTCAAAAAAGATAGTTTTATGAATCATATATCAGATAATTTATCTAAGTGGTTCGTACCTTTGATCATATTTATATCACTAACAACATTTATTTATTGGATACAAAAAGAAAATTATCCCTGGCATGTCGCCTTCTACCACTCAATGAGTGTTTTACTAGTAGCATGTCCCTGTGTGTTAGGAATCACAGTACCTTTGCTACAATGGCTAGCAATTAATAAATTAGCAGAAAACGGAATAGTCACGCGATCACGCGATATCATAGAAAAATTAGCCAAAATTAATTATGTTATCTTTGATAAAACTGGGACTTTGACAAATTTAGACAATTACGAAATACACTATATATCATATGTAAATGACAAACTAAAATATCACATATTATCTGCTATATACCATATCGAGAAAAGCATAAAACATCCTATTGCACAATTACTTGCTAATATAACTAAAGTATATAGTGATAATACTATACGTATACTCGAAGCAAAACAAATTCCTGGATGTGGAATAGAAGCGAAATTGATTATGCAAAATACTCCCGTAAGTTTGCATATAGGTTCTTACCAGTGGATACAATCACTAATAGATTGCACACAATCTGGAACAATACATAAGTTGCAGTATGATTCGAAAGGCATCTACATTTTATATAACTATAAGTTATCTCTGGTAATTACTTTTCTGGAGAAAATAGCTAGTCATTCATTCAATGCCTTCACTGAGTTGAAATCTATGAACATTAAGACTGCAATTATGACTGGTGATAATGATATACGTATTAATCTTCCAGAGACACAAGTTTTTTCGGGCTTACTCCCGCTAGATAAACAACATAAAGTTACTGAAATCAGGAAAAATGGATACAGCGTGTTATACGTAGGAGATGGGATAAATGATACTACTGCTTTAGCAGCGGCTGACGTATCATTTGCGGTCGCAAGTGGTGTTGATCTAGCTATTCAAGCATCAGATGCTATATTATATAATAAGGACTTACGGGTTATACCTTGGGCAATTGCGTACAGTTGCGTCATAGTACAAGCTATTCGTCGTAGTCTACTACGCGCCCTGATCTATAACTTGATAGGAATCTGTCTTGCAGCATGCGGCTACCTTCATCCAGTCGTTGCCATCCTTTTGATGACTATATCAAGTATTTCTCTTATTCTAGCTGCTGTATATCTTGATCATAGTAATCATTGTATACGACCTATAGGAATATCTAATATTCAATATACTTATAAACAATATTTATATATTACAATCTTACACTTTATATCTTTTATAGCACAAGGACTCATAATAATTCAACTTATAGATAATAACATATACGATATATTGATAGTTTCATGTTATATTATTTTTGGTGCTATATTTTCATATCTCTGGTATAAATGGGAAAAAATTCCGCACTATTTGGATATGATATTCGGAATGCTAACTTTAGGTAACCTCGGGATGCTACTGGGCTGGTGGTATGATGCAGTAAACTCTGGTATTCATTATTGCTCATGTTGTCATACCAATAATTCCTCATTAGATATATTCTCCGGAATGTATATAGGTATGTTAATATTCTCCAACATTGCCATGTTTTTACTATCTCGTTATCCATTATATAATAGATTACACAAATTGGCAATGTTGTTAGGAGGAAATATTGGCATGGTATATGGTATGTATTTAGGCGTGAAATTAGTTATACATTATTTACAAATCCTACCAGACTATGTTATTAGCCACTATTTATCGATGTCGTTAGGTATGATTATTGGTATGGTTGTCGGAACGTATGTTGTAGAAAAAATCCTAATTATTGCCCTTAGAATTTTCTATATATTGATAAAGTAGTATTTAGCAAAATAATAGACTGTCAAGATAAATGCTATAACTATAACTATAATGCGTACAACATGTGGAGAGAGCAATCTGGCAACGCTCGCTCCACAATATCCTCCTACAATTGCAGCAAGAGCCATAGGCATGGCATATTTCCATACTACCATATCATTCCATACAAATATAAGAACAGAAGATGTATTGATTGCCGCTGCTAGAAACGTTTTGACGGCATTCATGTTGTGGATATTACCTATATTCATATAGCCTAATGAGCTTAACATGAGTATCCCAATTCCAGCACCAAAATAACCACCATATAAAGCTACAAAAAATTGAAATAGCATTACTATGAGATATTTTGTATAATATTTTCTATTAATGTCATTTGAATTATCTTGATATTTAGTATATTTTTTAATCCAACGATTCACAGGACTTTGCACCAAAAATAGTACCGCTGCGGTGAGTATGAGCCACGGTACAAGATTCGCAAAGACATTCGGCGCGTAACCGACTAGCCAAGCTCCAATTCCACCGCCGATCACACATGGAGTCAGCATCCTGAGAGTAAAGCGCCAGCATTGTCCCAGCTCGCGGCGGTATCCTATTGCTCCTGCAAACGAACCGGGCAAAAGTGCCACGGTGCTCGTGGCATTCGCGAGAGCTGGATCTAGAATTGCTGCGAGTGGTGGAAAAGTGAGTAGAGTGCCACCCCCCGCTATCGAGTTGAGCAAACCTGCTAGGAAGGCTGATAAACAGAGTATCAGGTATATTTCGCCAGGCCCCATACGCATGGGTATATCAAATGCGCTGGGGTCTGTGCAGTATACTCTTGTTGCATCGTTCCTTTAGCCCACCTCAATTGGGTCTGCCCAATTCCATTCCTCGCTATGATCGCCATTCGATGCTGAGGGCGGCAGATAGTACACCGGCCACACGCAGGCGGAATTGTCAAATGCAGACATCATGCCGCCCATACCACCGCCTTCGCCATCTTCCATAGTCCCGGTGACAACCAATGACCATGACAATAGCTTACCAACATTTCCGCTTTTGGTATCGCGTACTTCCAATATCCATTTACCTGCTGCTAAACTATTATGGAACATAGAAAGTGATTGAATCGATCTATAATTACCATTATAAGGTGGTTTCCCCTGAGATATACTGATATCAGCACTATCTGAGAACCATGTATTTCTTAAATTATCGCCATTTTTTCCATGACGATCGAATAGTACTACTGATTGATTCTGCGGCCCGATCAGTCTGATACGTAGATCACCAGTCGCTGAATGGTTCAGATTGACGCGAACCGACAAGTCACTGATCGTGATGGCCTCCGTAATGGTTATCGCCGATCGAGTCACTCGATAATCACGGATCGGGCGATTAACTTTCCAAGCATCATACCTCTTAGTTTTTGAAGTATCAAGATATTGTTCTAAAATAAATCTATCTTCTGGGATTTGTCCATTAATATGATCACCATTTTGATTCATATAATTACCTAAACTGTCCTCGATGAATGGACCAACAGTCATCCTATAAGTGCCTTGTCTATTCTGTTTTGCAAATAATATATCAAATTGTGTATCATTACTTCCATTCACTGGGACTATTGTATATGATGTAGATATAGTCCCATTGGGACCTGTAAATTCAACAATATCATCTTCTGTAAAACTACTAGGTTTGATTGGTTCGCTAAATGTCAATCGAACTGAATCAAACATACGCGGATTACTACCTCTAAATTGGGCATCGATCACCCTCGGACCCGACTCCCCTAACTCCACACTCGCCACATACCGATCCCCCGGATCCTCACCATTCACACCGTCCCCATCCTGATTCATCCGATTCCC
>Ga0101943_1000878_pt1 | contig 34606 bp, 29 predicted proteins | sample DewCreD2012metaG_5_FD_75244 | JGI IMG/M metagenome (GOLD analysis project Ga0101943, IMG submission 75244) | Hot spring sediment bacterial and archeal communities from British Columbia, Canada, to study Microbial Dark Matter (Phase II) - Dewar... ... | reverse complement strand
GTTCTTCGTTGCGAAGCTCGCGGCGACGTTTATGGGTGGGGCAGCATTGCGCGAAAGGCGGCTCGAGTGCCGGTGGACGAGTGGCGGTGGTTCGATAGGCGACGCAAAACGTTGGCTTGGCTAGCCGTGCTGTACTTTGCCTCCGGCTTGCCCCTGGCTGTGTTCGTGGACGTCGTGCCGGTGTTTTTGCGTCAGCACCAAGTGGAGCTAGCCACGATTGGGCTCGTGTCGGCATTAGGCACTCCGTGGAGTCTCAAGGTATTTTGGGCTCCGCTCGTGGATCGCCATCCACGCTACCAGGTGTGGATTGGTGCCTGCCTGGCAACGGTGGCGGTAGCGGTGTTGTGGTTAGGATCGCTCGACCCGCGCGCTTCTACGCAGTTGTGGGTCGCGGCGCTGTTTCTGGTTTGCCTTGCTGGCGCGACCCAAGACATTGCTGTGGATGCGTACTCCATCCAGCTCGTGCGCCGCGGCGAAGAGGGAGTTGCGAACGGGGTTCGTCAGGCAGCGTATCGGATCGCGTTAATGGTGATTGGCGGCGCCTCGCTGTTGCTCGTGGCTCCGTTTGGCTGGGCCGCGGTGTTTTCGGCGATCGCCGGCACGGCGTGCATCTTGGCAGTGATCCTGTGGCAAAGCCCACGCGTTGGCGTGGAGCCAAGCACGATGGCCGAGTGGGCGAACGCACTTCTTCGGTGGCTCACGCGGCCGCGTGCGGGTGCGTTGTTCCTCTTCGCACTTACGTACAAGCTCGGGGATGCCAGCATGGGCCCGATGATCAAGCCGTTTTGGGTCGACCGGGGCTTGAGCCCGGCAGAAATTGGGATGGTGTCCACGACGGCGGGTGCCCTGGCTACGGTTGCCGGTGCGCTATTGGGTGGGTGGTACACGAGCCGCGTCGGGATCTTGCGTGCGCTGTGGGTGCTGGGAATGGCGCAAGCTCTTTCCAATCTAGGGTATGCTTGGGTGGCGTTTGCCGAGTGGGGCCGTGCGGGAATTTATGCGGCTTCGTTGACCGAGAGCTTCACCGGCGGGCTTGGCAGTGCGGCGTTTCTCGCGTTTCTGATGCGCGTGTGCGAGCGGGAGCGAGCAGCCACCGAGTACGCGCTCTTGTCCGCGTTGTTTGCGGTGCCTCGTCAGGTGGTGGGAGCGGCCAGCGGTGTGCTCACGGAACTGCTTGGCTACGCAACCTACTTCGCGCTGACATTTGTGTTCGCCTTGCCGGCATTGCTACTCATTCCCTGGTTGCATTCATGGGTGCACGAATCCGACGGTGGGCGGTGTACGTCCTGAGGCTGTTTGCCTGGTGGCCTTGTTCTCTCCTGTGGCTTCTACCGGTGGCGCAAGCCCAGCTTGGACCGCAAACGGTCGTGCGGGAGTTTTGTCGGCTCGACGCCCTTGGCGCACGCGCCACCTTGCACGGCTGGCCACAAATTGCGCCGCTCGTGGCTTGGGAATTCGAACCGGCGTGGGACCGAGTCGTGCTGGTGACGAGTTACACTGTCGGCTGGCCCTTGGCGGAGGGCGAGACCGGCTTTCGTGTCGAGGTGCGATACGCGGTCACGGGGGAAGTGACGGCTCGCGGGTTCCGCGAAAGTGCACAAATCGAATCGCGCCAGTTTCTCGTGGAGCCTGGAGACGACGGAAGCTGGCGCATTGCCGGGCCGCCTCCGCCCCCCCACGTGTTTGCCAACGATGTCGACGTGGCTGGGATGCAACGCTCTTTAGAGAGAGGGGGCGTGAACTTCCTGCCAAATTCCCTGTTCGTGTGGCAGCTCTTCCGGGACAGCGGATGGGGGATCCCCATGGAGTCGACGGCAGAGTTAGCCCGCACGCAGGTGTTCCGCAGTGCTACGGAAGGGAATCCGGGCGACCTGGTGCTGTACCTGGATGGTGAAGTTCCTTACCACGTGGCTGTGCTCGAAGAGGAAGGGGTGGTCGTTTCGTCGACCCTCAATGCGGGCATCGTGCGGACCCCGGAGGACGCCTTTCCTGGCCTGCGCCGCTACTTGCGTTTGCGTCCCCCAGAGTTGTGGCCGGCGACGCCCACGCCAACGTTGTCTGCGGCAGCGCTCGAGGGATTGTTGCCGACGGTGCAAGCGACGCCGAGTCCGAAAGGAACAGGCAGCTCGTTGCGCTCTTCCCCAACACGCACCCATCGGGCAAAAGAACGCCGAAGGAGGAAGCCATGAATCAGTGGAGAAAAGTGCCCGTAATGTTGCTTGTCGGGTCTTTGGCCATGGCCTGTGCGAAAAAGCCAGTGACGGCGCCGCGTGCAGTAGTCCCGGAAACGGCCCCGGCCGAAGTACGCATCGTGGCGTCGGAAGGGAAAAATTTTGGCAGCATGGTGGCCCTGGGTGTGGGCATCTCGAACGGGGAGACACGCACGTATCTAGCCGCTGCTGAACGGATTTACGCAGTCGACGAGTCGGGCAACCGCATCGCTCCCCTCAGCGTGGAAGAAGCCGCCCGGCAAGCGGGTGGAGTGACGGCGTTGATGGCCGGCCTCCAGGGAGCTGGCGCCGGCGCGTTTCTCACAGGCCTGCTGGGGGCAATCCCAGGGGCGATCATCGGAGCCGCGCAAGGAGGAGCCGAGGGTGCGGGCAAAGGCGCTGCGATCGGTGCTGGAATCGGCGTGGCAGTAGGGGCGATCGGCGGATACCAGGAGTCGAAGTCCAAGACCGAGCAGGAAATTATCGACCAACTTCATGGCTTGTACTTTGCCGAACGAGAGGTGAAGCCAGGCATCCCCGTCAGTGGCTTCGTGTTTTACCCCGCTGGTACGTACGTAGGGATCCGCGCTGTTTTGATCGACGCGGAAACCAAGGCGGTGCGGGAAGTCGCGGGCCCCATGGTGCCGCGGAAGTGACCACGCGGGGCAGCGCACAGTTCTCCGGAGAGCGCCCCATGTCGAACTGTACTGCAAGTGAAAAGCTGGCCGCTTTTGCTGCGTCGGTGCAGTACGATGCGCTGCCGGAGTCGGTGCAGCAAAAGGTGTTGCTGCACTTGCTCGACACGCTGGGCGTGGGGCTCGCTGCCACAGTGGAAGAGTTTGCGATGCGCGCTCGAGCGGCCATTGCTCCGCTAGCCGGTCGCGGCCGGGGCCGTGCCTCTGTGTGGGGAGCCTCGAGCAGCTGGCAAACCCCTTGGGCTGCGCTGTTCAACGGGATGCTGGCACACGGGCTCGATTTCGACGACACCCACGCGGAAGCAGTGCTGCACGTAAGCACGACGGTAGTGCCTGCAGCGCTAGCGGTTGCGGAGGCCACGGCGATCTCCGGGCGCGAGCTTCTTGCGGCCATAGCGGCGGGGATGGAGGTGAACGCGCGCATCGGCATCGCCGCCCCCGGTGGATTTCACGACCGCGGGTTTCACCCTACGGGGGTGTGCGGTGCGTACGGAGCAGCCGTTGCTGCAGCCCGTGCGATGCGACTCGACGCCAGTGCCATGGTGCATGCGCTAGGCCTCGCGGGGAGCCAAGCCGCTGGCACATTGGAGTTCTTGGGCGACGGGAGCTGGTCGAAGCGGCTCCATGCTGGTTGGGCTGCCCACGCCGGGATCGTGGCGGCGCAACTGGGGCGCGCGGGGTTTGTGGGTCCGCGCGCCACGTTGGAAGGACGGTTCGGTTTGTACCGCACGCATCTTGGCGACGGAGGGTGGGACGCCTCGGCGGTCACCCACGATCTCGGCCAGAACTGGCGCGTGTTGGAAATCAGCCTGAAACCGTACCCAGCTTGTCACATGGTGCACGCGCACATCGACGCTGCCCGCGTGCTGCGCGAGAGGCCGGGCTTTCGCGTCGACGAGATCGAAAGCATCGAGGCGGACATCCACGAACGGGCCGTGCCTGTGGTGTGCGAACCCCTGGAGGCAAAGCGCGCTCCCCGCACCGACTACGAAGCCAAATTCAGCTTGCCGTATGTGGTGGCAAGCATGCTGGTTCGTGGCCACGTAGGGGTGGCAGACTTTACCCCTGCAGCGATTGCCGACGAGGCCGTGCGTGCGCTGGCCGCTCGCGTGGGATACCGGCCAGACGCTTCCAGCCAGTACCCGCGGTACTTCGATGGTGGACTGCGCATCCGTTTTCGCAACGGCGACGTATGGGAACATCGGGAACCGATCAACCGTGGCCACCCCGACAAGCCGCTTGGTCGCGACGAGGTGATCGAGAAGTTCCGCGGAAACGTAGCGCGTGTGTGGCAGGAGGAAGAAGGCGAAGCGCTGCTTGCGGCAGTGCAGGCGCTTCCGCGGGCAAAGTCGCTCCGCCAGTTGCAACGCGCCTTGCGGGTGCCGGCCCGGCCGCAGCCGAGCTGAACGGCGAGGCATCGTGGCTATGCCGTTCCCCGTGTACGTGCCGTTTTATCCCGGCCTCGAGCCCAGTCGCCTCCTGAGCCGCGAGGCGAACGCCGAACAAGCTCACTCCAGTGAGTACTTTGCCGAGGCCGGTCGCATGATTTCCGCGCGAGTGTTCGCCGAAGAGCTGCCGCGCGAGGGGTGGATCGTCGATGCTGGGTGCGGTGGCGGGCGTTGGGTGCATTTTGCTCGGCAGCTTGGCTGCCGTGTGCTTGCGGTCGACTGGCATCCTCCCGTGCTCCGCCGTGTGCGTGCAGATTGTGCTGGCGTACCTGTGCTTGCTGCGGATGTCGCCCGGTTGCCTTTAAAGTCGTGTTCCGTGGCTGGCGTGATTTCCCTAGGGGTGGTCGAACACGATCCGGCAGGACCGCGCGCAATGCTTGCCGAGCTGGCGCGCGTACTCGCTCCGGGAGGCACGCTGCTGCTGAGCGTACCCTACAGCAATGTTCTGCGGCGAGCGTTGATCCACCCGAGGTATCGCTGGTCGAACAACCGCATGGCAGGAAAGGGGTGCCATTTTGTGGAGTATCGCTTTTCGAGGCGTGAATTGGGCCGGCTGCTGAGCGAGGCAGGGTTTGTCGTGAAGCGGTTCGTGCCTCACGAATTCGTACCGCCACGGAACATGGGGCTCGTGGCGGATCGCAACATGTTAGCGATTCGGTTCGTTGCGAAGCCGGGTGGTGGCTGGGAGCTCGAGCTCCCCGAGTGGCGTGGCTGGGAGCTTACCGGTGCGTGGGCAACCCTCGTGCGGGCTCTCTGGGCGCTTTCACCGTGGTCGGTCGCCGGTGAAATTTTGGCCGTCGCACGAAAAGCAGCCTGAATCCGCTGGGAACCGATTGTCTGGCGCGCGCCAAGCTCCCGACCTTAGAGACACGTGGGACACGCGAGAAACGCGCCGCTGGGTTTCTGCAGAGTGTCGGGGTGAATCTCCCGGGGCCGCGGGCTCCAGTTACTGCTGGACTCACCTGAGGGCGCCGGCGGGTGGAACGCAGCGACCCGCTTTCATGGTGTACTGCCACAGACAGCCGCTGCGATGTCCGCTGCGGTTGCAGGGCCACCGGATGCGTGGACACTATCCCGGCAAGGCCAACCGCGGCCACCTGCCAACTCGTGCCTCCGTTGCGGATCTTCGGCCCGGCGAGTTTGTCCAAGGAGCCCGAGTTCTCATGTACTTCCGTGATTGCATGGGCTGTTGTGGCGCCCTTATGTTCTTGGAACGCTGGCTTCGCGTCTACGGCCACCGCCCCGAGAATTCAACATTTTTTCGCTTCGAGGATTTTCACCACCACGCGAATGGCGTAGGGGAAGGATTCCTCCCCCAAGTAGAACAGTTGCGGTGCTTTCCGGGGTTGTGAACATGAGCCGTGCTGGATTCGAACCAGCGACCCCCTGCTTAAAAGGCAGGTGCTCTACCGACTGAGCTAACGGCTCCCGGGCTCCTCTGCGGAAGCGTTGGCTCGCTAACATGGGGGAACGCAGCGGGCAAGGCCGACATGCAGCCAGATGATTCTTCCACGCGCACCTTGCGCTACCGCGCGTCGAAACGTGGAAAGGTGCCGGGGGCCGGTGCCGGATCCGTTGGCTTACTCGAGACTACGATGCTCGCGAAGTCGGGCCACCATGCGGGGCTCGAGCACCGAGAATGCTTGCAGGTCGAGTACGTGCTGTGCGTGCCGCGCGAACATGGTGCAAAACATGTGGTCGCCCCGGGGCGTACGTTCGACGAGCATGGCGGCGGCAACTGCCATCACGATTCCAGCAAAGGCGTAGAGGGAGTGATCTTCGACGCAACGAATGAAGGAAACGCCGCGCACGCCACGGCGGCGCAGGCGCTCCCAATAAAAAACCAAGAGATCGCCTTCGTAGCGGCGGCGGTCGTCGGGTTCGAAGGCACCGCCGATGAAATACGCAAGATCCGCCAGGGGTGGTCCCCACGACGCAGTTTGCCAGTCGACAACCAGGGTCCGGTAAGGGCTGGAGCGGTTGCGAAGGAACAGAAGGTTGTCGGGCCGAAAGTCACCGTGCTGCAGAGCAAACGGCGGGCGCGGTAGTTCCGACCAAAGCGGCATCAGCGAGAGAAACTCGTCCAACACGCGCACGTGACGAGCTTCGAGAGCGGACGCGTACCGATCGAGAAAACCTGGCACGGCAGCTTGGAAAAATTGCACCACTTGGGCGCGGCGCTCCTCGTTGCTGCGGTTGAGCCACTCGAGCGAGGCGAGTTCGGGTCGCTCCCAGGTGGCGGCGTGAATCGCGGCGAGCGCGTCTATCGCACACCGAGCTTGCGCAAGGGTGCAGGAGGCAAGTTGGTCTCCAGGTTCAGCTCCGCGAACGTCTTCGAGCACAATCAGGAAGTGGCCAGTGTTCGGGTCGCAGCTGGCAAAAAAGCAGCGCGGCACCGGCAACTGAATGCGCGAGGCGACCTGACGGTAGAAGTTGGTTTCGATCTCGTAGCTGCGGAGTGCGACCCCGGTAGCGCGGCTCATCGGGTCGAGAGATGGGAACTTGCAAACCAAGCTGTGGGGCGCGAGCCCCGGCGAGCCATCGTACTCGAGCGCGACCCGCACGTTATGCCCCATCTGCCCGGTGCCCATGCGCTCGCACTGCAAGGCGCGCACCGGCGGCAAGTCGGGGAAGAACGGCGTGAGTGTGTGGTGGAGCCACGAAGGATCCAGTTCTGCCGGCGAGCGAGGAAAGTTGGCAACCGTGGCGAAGCTCATCGGCTCCAGGCGGCGACCAGATGTTCGTCGAAGCCACGCTCTTGGATGAGGTCGCGGAAAAAGTAGGCGCTCGGACGCGGTTTGCGCTCCAAGGTGTTACGATCCACTTCGATCAATCCGAATTTCGGGCCGTAACCAAAGTTCCACTCGAAGTTGTCCATGGCCGACCAGTAAAAGTACCCCCGAATGTCGGCGCCGTTGCGGCGTACACGGTCGAGTACAGCGAGGTGGTCCGCGATGTAGCGCACCCGCACGCGGTCGTCGTCGTGGGCCATGCCGTTTTCCGTGACCACGACCGGGAGCCCCGTGGCAGCGGCGCGCTCGAGCAGCGGCCCGAATCCCTCGGGGTAGACTTCCCACCCCATTTGGCTCAGCACCCGATCGAAGTCGGGCATCGCTGGGCCTTGCGACTCTCCGTCGTACCGCACTCGTGAGTAGTACTGTACGCCCACAAAGGTGGAGGCCTCGCGCAACCCGGGAATCTGCACCGGCTCGCGCCCTGGATAGGCAAACACTCCCGTGCGCAGAGCATCGAACATCACCCCGTTGGTTTCCGCATCGCGGCGAGCTGCCAGTGCCCGGTCGGCTTCGCTTTCCAGGCGGAGCGGTTCATGGGCTTGAACGGCCAACGTGATGCCAATCTCGGGCTTCCCGCGCGTGTATGCGCGAAGCACCTCGGACATGCGTGCGTGCAAGCGGAAAAAGTTCGTCAGCACGTCGGCTGCCAGGTCGGCGTCGAGCAGCCGAGGAGGGAAGTAGCCGAATCGATAGCCAAGTTCGGCAACGACGTTCGGTTCGTTGATCGTGCACCAGTGGGAAACCAAGTCGCCGAACTCGCGCGCGATCAGCTCCGTGTGACGCACGAGGGCGTCCAGGTTTTCCTCGCGCGTAAAACCGCCGCGCTGGATGAACCAGCGTGGAGACGTAAAATGGTGAACGGTCACCCAAGGTTCGATTCCATAATCGAGCAGGGTGCCGAGCACGCTTCGGTAGTGCTCGATGGCATTGCGGTCGATTTCCCCGGGAGCAGGCTCGACGCGGCTCCACTCGAGCGACAGTCGGTGCGCTGGATGGCCGAGTTCTCGCAGAAGCTGGAAGTCGTCGCGAAAGCGGTGGTAATGATCGCAGGCAATGCCGGAGACCTCGATGGCGTTCGTGTCGGGAGCGTGCTCATGAGCCCACCAGTCATTATGAACGTTGTTCCCTTCCACCTGGTGCGCCGCGGTTGCCGAGCCGAAAACGAAATCCCGGGGGAACTGAATGCGAGACATGCTTCTTAACTCCTTGGTTCGCTGCCAAAGTCAAGCGTGGGGCCGAGCCTGCGGGCGGATCCCAGGCGCAGCACGCCGCAAGGTTTTGTCGGTCGTGCTGCCTGCCGTGTTGCTCTTCTGTGCGGCTGCGTCTGCATCTTGGGCAAGTCGGCCGAGCACAGGTTGTCGCGTGCGTGCGGACCCGCACGAGGCTCGAGGCGTAGAAGAAACGCTGATCGTCGCAGGCCAGAAGCGCGCCTTTCTGCTCGACGTTCCGGCGGCAGCTCTACGTGGAACTCCCGTGCCCCTGCTGTTGGATTTCCACGGCTTTCAGCACAGCGCCGCGGGCGTGTGGCGGGTGTCGGAGTTCAAGGAGCTAGGGGCCGCTCGAGGTTTCATTACGGTGTACCCTCAGGGCTTGCCCGTACGGCTGCGCGGACGCGAAGGCGTCGGTTGGGACCTTGCACCGCCGGAGCACAACCGGGATGTGCAGTTTACGATCGCGCTGATCGAGTATGTGGCGGGGCGTTACTGCATCGATCTGGATCGCGTATTTGCGACGGGCTTTTCCAACGGCGCGTTCCTTTCTCATTTGCTGGCGTGTGCTCTGGCGGGACGCATCGCGGGAATCGCTCCAGTGGGTGGAGGCACGCTCGAGGTCCCATGCGCGCCAGCGCAGCCAATTCCGGTGATCATTCACCACGGCATTCGGGACGACCGGGTACCTGTTGCACGGGCGCGGGCCCTACGCGACCAATGGCGAGCGCTGAACGGGTGTGAAGCACGCGAGGTGCCCCTGCAAGACGGCTGTGTGGCGTATCGGAAGTGCAAGCCGGGTGGTGCGGTGGTGTACTGCGAGTCGGACCTCGAACACCATTGGCCCCCGGGCGCGGGAAAGCGCATCTGGGAGTTTTTCGAAAGTGCCGCTGGACCTGTGCCGACGTTCCAGGAGCCGCCGGGCGGGTCGGCAGCGTCGACGAACGACTAGCCTTTCGGAGTGGCGGCTTCTCGCGTTTGCTGTCGCCAGCGAGGTCCCGAACCACGGACGCTGGTGCTTGCGATCGGGAAGCGAAGGAGCCGGCACTCGATCGGACCGTTCCAAAATGGAAGGCGCTGAGTGGGACGCAAGCCAATGTGGCGCGCCGCAGAAAGGTTGCCGGTGAACACGAAGGCGGTCCAACCGAGAAAATTGTGGCGGAGCGTATCGCCGAACTGCGCGTACAGTTCGTCGATGGCATCTCCCGACAACCGGTGGCCATAAGGCGGGTTGGTGAGAACCAGCCCGGGACGCGAATGGGGCGGCGGTTGTAAACCGCGAGCATCGGCTCGCGCAAAACGAATAGCGGGCAAAACGCCCGCCCGTTTTGCCGCATCGTGTGCTTGGTGAAGCACGTTGGCCGAGCAGTCGCTTGCGTAGATCAAGGGCGGGCGCCCGTTTGCAGGCAAGGTCCGAGATCGGGCTTCAGCACGCAGCGCGTGCCAAGTCTGTTGGTCGTGTTGCCGCCACGCCAGAAAACCAAAATGCGAGCGGAGAAGACCCGGAGCAATGCGCAAGGCCATTGTGGCAGCCTCGATGGCAATGGTGCCGGAGCCACAAAAAGGATCCACGAGGGGGTCGCCTTGGGCAGCGTACTCGGGCCAAGAAGCCGCGTACAGCAGCGCAGCCGCCAGCGTTTCCTTCAGCGGTGCGGTTCCGCTGTGTTGCCGGTAGCCGCGTTTGTACAGCGGCTCGCCGGAGAGATCGACGGAGACGGAAGCTTCACAACCTTTCAAATACAGGTGAATGGTCAGCCGCCGACCGCTCCGACGAACAGACGGTCGCCTTCCCATTCGGGAGCGAAAACGATCGGCAATGGCATCCTTTGTCTTGAGCGCAGCATAGTGACTGTGCGCAATGGCCGACTCGGCCGCGCGAGTGCACTCGACTTCGAACGGGGTGTCGACTTCGAGATGTTCCTCCCAGGGTAAGCCGCGGATCGCCTCGTAAAGCTCTTCCGCAGTTGCGGCCTGAAAGTGAGCGATGGGCAGGAGCACGCGCTGCGCAACCCGCGACCAGAGACACAAGCGATACCCCAGTTCGAGCGGCCCGCGAACGCTCACGCCGCCGGGCAGTACGTCCAGGATCTCCGCGCCTAAGGCACGCGCCTCCTCGGATGCAAATGCTTCAGTGCCGCGCGCAGCGGTCACGAAAAATGTGTACTGGGAACTGCGGATTTGGGTCATTCAAAGTCCAAGCGTAGAGCCAAGATCGCCTGCGGTCATGGCGTCGCTCCACGCGTCACCACGGTAGTAGCGCAACGCAGCGGAAAGGCGAGTCGCCTAGGCACCACCCGCACCATGCGCGTTTGGGCATGGGGCATGGCGCCGCCGTGCCTTTACACCACATGGAAACGCGCGTGGTTCATACGAACCTGCGCCCCGGCCGGCAATGTAGGGGCGACGCGGTGCGTCGCCCTGACACCGCCGTGCACTTCGGCGCCGCATCAGCCAACCCGGCCGCAGTGCGCGCGGCGCACCAAATGGGCGACCCGGTGGGTCGCCCGTGGGGGGGAATTCCACCCGGGCAACCGGCCGCGCTGCCAGGCATTTCCACCACGGGTTTCGGTTCAACACGGTTCGCGTTCGCGGGTTGTAAATAATGTCGGTTATTTTTTCCCTCAACGTTTGGCAACGTGTGATCATTGCGGCCATCAACGCGGTTGCCATGCACGGCGTAGGGGCGGTTCGCGAACCGCCTCTGGTGCCGCCGGTACGACGCACGCGGCTGCACGCGGAGGCACATGGGGGCACGGCGGTGCCGTGCCCCCATGTGCGACACCCACCGGGGGCCCCCGAGTGCGCCCGTGAGCGTCCATGGTCAGTAAGGTAAGCGTCCTCGTCAGGCATGCCCTCTCCGGTCCGTGACCGAACATAAGGGCGTCACCGTGAGAGGGGGCCGAAGCAATGGGAGGTGAGAGTGGCACTCCTTGGCAGCGGCTCAAGTTCGGATCTGCCCAATCCTTTTGTAGGCGAACCATCGACCGGAGAGCTGTATGCGGGAGATTCGCCTGCACAGTTCGGAGGGAGGGGGGCCGAGACAACCGATCCTTCCGACCTCTATTGCAGCCAGCAGCGCGCTAGCGTTCGGGCGCCCACTTAGAACCAAGGGCTCCTTGCTTGGGGGCACCTACGAGCCGCCTCGAGTACACTGAGAACAACTCGGCGAATGCTGTTCTGGGGCGTTCGCCTAGGGGGATAGCGATTTACCGCCGCGTGGGTTGGAGTGCGGCCTTCTCGGTAGCAAAGGAAGACGGCCGGTAGGGAGGCCAGTGCTTCCGGCGCCGGATGCGCCGCCGGGTAAGATTCCTAGCATGTGTTTTTCAATAGAGGTCTGCGATAGCGTTGACAAAACGCGATCGCGTGCTAACCAGCTTGGCGCAACGCGCGTTTGCCCATCGCGGCAAGCTGGGTCCGGCAGCCGCGGCAGGAACAAAAAGGACTGGGACGGAAACCAGGAGAGCAAAGGAGACAAAAATGGCACTTGAAGGAACGACGGTGAGGGTGCAAGCATTTCGTTGTCGGGATTATGGTTTCAAAGGCTGGCGGGCGCACATTCCGAGTCGCCGCGGGATACCAACCCCGGCAGTATCAGAAGGTAGGGTATTCGTTGGTGGAGGATTTGGCAGTCATGATATTTATGCGCTCGATGCTGCCGAGGGCCGCCTGCTCTGGCACCTGCGTACCAGCGACGATGGCCCCACCGCGACTACAGTGGTGGGCACCCGTGTAGTCTTCAACACCGAGAGCTGCACTTTGTATACCGTGGCCGGGGAGAGTGGGCAGATTGTTTGGCAGCGTTGGCTCGGCGATCCGCTTCTGGCTCAGCCGGCAATTGGCGACGGGAAGGTGTTTGCGGTGTACCCCCATCGCGGGGAGCACTTCCTTGCGGCGTTCGAGCTAGAGACCGGCAGCGAATCTTGGAAATTGCATGTGAGTCACGATGCGATCACGGCCGTCGTCTACGCTGAAGGCGCGGTGTTCTTTTCCACCTTCGATGGCCGTGTGTGGTGTGTCGACCCGGCGACCGGCAGCTTGCAGTGGGAGGAGAAGAGGCAAGCGACCTCGGCGCCGTGGGTGGCTGCGGGAAAAGTGTACGTGGCCCAAAAAAACCCGGGCGCTTCCAGCGGTGCGAACCCGCAGCGGGCCAGAGCAGCAGACGGCGAAGGGGCTTGGCCACGCGAGCGCACGGCCCGCGTAAGTCGTCGGTCGGGTTCGCCAGAATATCGATACAGGGAGAAAGAGGCGATGTACCTCCGAGGAAAGCGGAGGCTACCGGAAATGGACAGTTATCAGAAGTACGACGCGGGGGTGGGTTTTAGTTCGCCTCCGCCAAGCGCGAAGCTGCGCAGCGCTGAAGCCCTCATTGGCGAGCACCTGGTCTCCCGGGCACAACGTTTTCAGGGTTCGCGTCCCGTCGTGGTGGATGGGGTGCTCTACCAGGTAACTGGGGACGAACTGGAGGCAACGGACGCGGAAAAAGGCCACACCTTGTGGAAGTGGCGATGTGAGCATCGTTCCGTCGCCGAGCGAGCCCTTACCCCACCTGCTGTGGCCAATGGGCGGGTTTGGGTAGGGACCTGGGAGGGGCGCATCGTCTCCTTCGAGGCCGCTACAGGGGAGGTGCGCTGGTCTGTCGACGTTGGTGCTCCGGTGCATTGGCAGCCAGCCATCGCTGGCGGCAGCGTGTTTGCAGGCTTGGAAGACGGTAGCCTTGTGTCTTTCCGAACTGGCGATCCGAGCGATGACGGCTGGCCCATGTGGGGCGGGGGGCCAGGCCACAACGGCCTTTCCTAAATGACGGGTAGGCTGTCGCTCGGGTGGCAAGGGGTCGCGGCAGGGGGGCGCCGCGACCCCGTTCTCTTCCCGCGCGGGTTTGAGTGAAGAAACCCCGGGAACGCGAACGCCGGGGGTTGTGCTGGTATGCAGCGGACTGTTGTTGGTGGGACCCGGCGCACGCGGGCGCGATCCGTACGGAAATGTGCGTGGTTGACACGAACCTGCCCCCACCGGCACGTAGGGGCGACGCGGTGCGTCGCCCTGACACCGCCGTGCACTTCGGCGCCGCATCAGCCAACCCGGCCGCAGTGCGCGCGGCGCACCAAATGGGCGACCCGGTGGGTCCCCCATGGGGGGTAATTCCACCCGGGCAACCGGCCGCGCTGCCAGGCAATCCCACCACGGGTTGCGCCGCAACATCGCGGGGCACTGTAGGGGCGGTTCGCGAAGCGCCCCTACAGTGCCTCCGGTACGACGCGCGCGGCTGCACGCGGAGGCACATAGGGGCACGGCGGTGCCGTGCCCCGATACCATACGAACGAAAAGGCGCGTGGTTCACACGAACCTGCGCCCCACCGGCAATGTAGGGGCGACGCGGTGCGTCGCCCTGACACCGCCGTGCACTTCGGCGCCGCATCAGCCAACCCGGCCGCAGTGCGCCCGGCGCACCGAATGGGCGACCCGGTGGGTCGCCCGTGGGGTGGAGTAATTCCGCCCGGGCAACCGGCCGCGCTGCCAGGCAATTCCACCACGGGTTCCGGTTCAACACGTTGTAGGGGCGGTTCGCGAACCGCCCCTACAACCCATGCAACCGGGCGCCCGGGATGTTCCTTGCTACAACGCACGCGGTTGTGTGCACGGCACCCAATGGGCGACCCACCGGGTCGCCCCTCCCGTGCGGCACACGCCGATGGCCTATGTCCTAGTTTGCAACCGGGCATAATCTTGGCAAAGTGGGAACAAACACCATGATGAACCTGAGCGAACGGCTGGATCTCGAAGAAATTCTGCGTCGCGAGTTCCGCGTGGATTGGGGGCACGGGGATGTCACGTCTCGTGTAACGATTCCTCCCAAACAGCGCGGGCGAGCGCGGATCCGTGCCAAAGAGCGCGGCGTGCTCGCCGGAGCTGAAGCTGTCGAGTTGGCGGCCATGGTCGTTGGTGGCGAGGTGCGGGTTGCGTCGCTCCGCGAAGACGGCACGCTGTTCGAGGCCGGAACCGTGATTGCCGAGCTGGAGGGGAACGTTCGAGCACTTCTCGCACTGGAGCGCGTGACGCTGAATGTTCTGCAGCATCTGTCGGGTGTGGCGACGCTCACGCGCCAGTACGTCGCTGCCGTGGAGGGAACTCGCGCCCGGATTGTAGACACGCGGAAAACCCTCCCGGGATTACGTTCGCTGCAAAAGTATGCCGTTCGCGTCGGCGGTGGGCACAATCACCGTTTCCATCTGGCCGACGGCATTCTGATCAAGAACAACCACATTGCTGCGGTGGGTGGCGTGCGGCAGGCCGTGGAGTTGGCTCGCAAGCACGGCCCGCATACGCTGCGCGTCGAAGTCGAGTGCAGAAGTTTGGATCAGGTCGACGAAGCGTTGGCGGCAGGGGCCGAAGCGATTTTGCTGGACAACATGGACCTCTCCACGTTGCGGCTGGCGGTGGAGCGGGTCGGTGGGCGCGCCCTCACCGAGGCGTCCGGGGGCGTGACCCTGGCAACCGTCCGCGCCATTGCCGAAACCGGCGTAGATCTGATCTCGGTTGGCGCATTGACACACTCGGCGCCGGCAGTCGACTTGCATATGTTGGTGGAGCAATGACCCCTGAAGCCGCGACGCCGTTGGACGTTTCACGGTTACGAACCCTGCTTGCCGGCAAGCGGCTCGGAATGCCACTTGAGTATCGTGAGACGACTGCTTCCACGAACGACGATGCCGCAGCGCTCGGGCGCCAGGGTGTTCCCGAGGGCACCACGGTCATTGCCGATGCGCAAACTCGGGGGAGGGGCCGCCGAAGTCGTACTTGGGTGTCTCCACCGAACAAGAACCTGTACGTTTCGGTCCTCCTGCGGCCACCGATCGCACCTTGGCTAGCGCCGCAACTCGCGATCGTGGCTGGGCTGGGCGCCTTGCAAGCCGTGCGCAAATGGCTTCCTGGAGCCGTGCTGAAGTGGCCCAACGATGTTTTGGTTGGCGTGCGCAAGCTGTGTGGCGTGCTGACCGAGATGACCACGCGCGACGAGGACGCCGTGGACTTTGTCGTTGTCGGGATCGGCATCAACGTGAATGCCACCGAGGAAGACTTCCCTCCGGAGCTACGCAGCATTGCCACGAGCTTGCGTGTGGAACTTGGTAGGACCGTCGACCGAGAGGCAGTGGCCGCCGACCTGCTGGAGGAGCTGGGCAGGGAGTACGACCGTTATCTTGCCAGCGGCTTTTCTGCGGTTCGCGCCCGCTGGGAGGCTGCGTGTGGCACACTTGGCCGGACCGTAGAGGTCGATACGAGTTCGGAACGCTTTACCGGTGTTGCCATTGGCTTGAGCGATGCGGGGCATTTGCGCGTGCGTCGAGCCGACAATCAAGAAGAAGTGGAAGTGGTGAGCGGTGATATCGTCCTCGAGCAGTCGACACCTACTTTGCGTTGACGTTGGCAACACCCACACCGTACTTGGTTTGTGGGCACGAGATGATGGTTGGGCGCGTCCGTGGCGGATCCGCACGAATCCGCGAACAACTGCTGACGAGTACGCCGTGTTTCTTACGCCATTGCTGGAAACCCGCGGGAGCAGCGTACCGGAAGCGGTAGCGATTTGCTCGGTGGTGCCAGCAGTGACGCAAACCTTGGTCGAGTGGGCAACGCGCATCCTCGGGGTGGAAACCGCGGTGCTTGGACCTGACGACGCTGGCGTGGAGCGAATTCGCTACGACGATCCGTGGCAGCTTGGCATGGATCGGCTTGCGAACGCCTTGGCTGCATATGCCCGAACTCGTGCCGCAACGATTGTCGTAGATTGCGGTACGGCGACCAAATTCGAGTTCGTCGATTCCGAAGGCACGTATCACGGGGGTGCCATTGCTCCAGGCTTGGGGATCGCGGGGGACGCCCTCTTTGCCCGCGCCGCGCGGCTGTATCGGGTCCCGCTCGTAGCGCCTGCGCGGGTCATTGGCCGAAACACGGTGCACGCCTTGCAGGTGGGACTGTTGCATGGGCATGCGGCCATGATCGACGGGATGGTCGCTCGCATCCAGAGCGAGACGGGGGTGGCAAGCCGGGTGATTGCAACCGGCGGGTTCGCCCGCTTGCTCGCCCCTCTCTGCCGGCGGGTGCACGAGGTGGTAGATTTTCTTACCCTCGACGGGATACGCTTGATCTTCGAGCAACGGCAAGAAAAGAAGAACAAAAGCAACGAACTGAGCAAATGAGCGCACCGTGGTTTCTCGGCATCGACGTCAGCAACACGCAAACGGCTCTCGGGGTGTTTGACGGCGATGTGCTGCGCCACCACTGGACGTTGCAAACCGATCCGGCACGCACTGCCGATGAGTACGGTGTGCTTCTGCGCAGCCTCCTTGAGCGCGCTGGCTGCCCCCCGATCGGTGCTGTCGCGGTTGCCTCTTCGGTGCCGGCGATGTTGCCAATCGTCGACGCCCTGTGCCGCGACGTAGTCGGCTGCCCACCGCTTGTTGTCGGTCCGGGGGTGCGTACCGGCATGCCAATCCTCTACGACAAGCCGCAGGAAGTTGGGGCTGACCGCATCGTGAACGCCATTGCCGCTTACGCGCGAACGCACGGTACGACCATCGTGGTCGATCTCAGTACGGCCACGATTTTCGACTTCATCTCGGCGCGCGGCGAGTACGTGGGCGGTGTCATTGCTCCAGGCTTGGGTATCGCCAGCGATGCGTTGTTCGAGCGTACCGCACGCTTGTACCGCGTCGAATTGCGTCGGCCAAAACACGTGATCGGACGGAACACGGTGCACGCCATCCAGTCGGGCTTGGTGTACGGCTACGTTGCCCTTGTAGACGGAATCGTGGAACGCATGCAGCAAGAGGCTGGAGAACAAGCTCGCGTGCTGGCAACTGGGACATATGCGGAACTCGTGGCACCGGAGTCGGACACCATTGACGAAGTCGATCCGTTCCTGACGCTGAAAGGGCTACGGCTACTGTACGAACGCAACAAAGAGAAAGGATAGGGCGAGCCATGGCAGAAGATGTGAACTTTGTCCGCAGCATCGGAATGATCGGCCAAGGAGGCGTGGGGAAGACGTCGGTTGCCGATGCGCTGCTGTTCGCGGCAGGCGCGGCAACTCGGTTAGGCCGCGTGGACGACGGCACGTCGAACTTCGACTTCGAACCCGAAGAAATTCGTCGCAAGATTTCTTTGAGCACGGCCGTTTTCCATTTCCCATGGAAGAAACACTCGATTCACTTGCTGGATACACCTGGTTACTCGAACTTCTTGGCCGATACGATTTTGTCGATGCGCGCGTGCACGGGCGCGGTGTTCGTGCTTGCGCCGGCCGCTGGCGAAATTCGGGTGGAAGCGGAAAAGGTTTGGGCCCGCGCGCAGGAGCTCAAACTCCCTGTAGTGGCATTTGTCAGTCGGATGGACCGCGAAAACGCCGATTTCCAGGCCGCCATCGAGGACATGAAAAAAGTCCTCGGAGCCAAGCCCGTACCGCTGCAGCTTCCGTTGGGAAGTGCCGAAGAGTTCCGCGGCGTGGTGGATTTACTGTCCATGAAAGCGTTGGTGCAGGGGGCGGACGGGAGCGAACGGGAAGAGCCGATTCCGAGCGGCCTCGAAGCAGAGGCAAAAAAGGCTCGGGAACTGTTGATCGAGCTTGCCGCCGATGCCGGGGACGAGTGGACCGAGCGATATTTGGAGAACGGGACTCTTAGCGACGAAGAGCTCTTGCATGCGTTGGAATTAGGAACCCGCCAACAACGCTTCGTGCCGGTCCTATGCGGCTCGGGAACCAAGGCAGTTGGCATGCGTCCGTTGCTCGACGCAATCGTGCGCTATCTCGGCTCGGCGGCAGACCTTGGCCCGCAACGAGGGAAGGACCCGAAACTAGGCGTGGAGCTCGAGCGGAAGCCGGACGTGCACGAGCCATTTTCTGCAATCGTATTCAAGACGATCGTGGATCCGTTCGCAGGGCGCCTCTCTTTGCTTCGGGTTGTCTCGGGCAAGCTCGTGCCGGACATGACAGTGCTGAACACCAGCAAGGATACGCGCGAGCGCATCGGCCACCTCTTGCAACTCAATGGCAAGAAGCAAACGGCTGTGGGCTCCGCGATCCCGGGGGATGTCGTCGCGGTGGCAAAGCTCAAGGAAACGTTTACGGGCGACACGCTCGCAGACGAAAAAGCCCCGATTGTGTACGCTCGGGATGTTTTGCCACCACCAGCCATTTCCTTTGCAATCGAGCCGAAGAGCAAGGGCGACGAGGAAAAGGCGACGCAAGCGTTGCAGAAAATGATGGAAGAGGATCCTGCCTTGGAGCTCCATCGCGATCCGCAAACCCGGGAACTGATTCTCTCGGGGGTGGACCAACTGCACCTGGAAGTCGTGATCGAGCGCCTGAAACGGAAATATGGCGCCGAGGTGGAGCTGAAGGCACCGAAGGTCCCGTACAAGGAAACCATCAAAGGGCGAGCGAAAGCTCAAGGAAAGCTCAAGAAACAAACCGGAGGGCGCGGCCAGTATGGGGACACCTGGCTCGAGGTGGAGCCCCTCCCGCGTGGTGCGGGGTTCGAGTTCGTCGACAAGATCGTCGGTGGTGTCGTCCCCCGGCAGTACATTCCGGCCGTGGAAAAAGGTGTGCGCGAAGCGATGGCGGAAGGCTTTTTGGCGCACTACCCGATGACGGATATTCGCGTCACCTTGTACGATGGCTCGTACCACGAAGTCGACTCTTCGGAACTAGCGTTCAAAATTGCCGCTTCGCTTGGCTTTAAAAATGCGGTCGCCCAGGCAAAGCCCGTTCTGCTCGAGCCGATCATGGCCATGGAGATTACCGTGCCGGACGAATGCATGGGCGACGTGATTGGCGACATCAACGCTCGGCGCGGCAAGGTTCTGGGCGTCGATGCCAAACCGGGAAGCCAAGTGATCAAGGCACTGGTGCCGCTTGCCGAAGTGTTGCGGTACTCGCCGGACTTGCGCTCGATGACGAGCGGGCGCGGTTCGTTCACCATGGCATTTTCCCACTACGAAGAAGTGCCGCCACATTTGACGGAACGCATCATCAAGGAAGCTGAGGCGGCGCGCGCACAAAAGCAACACGGATGAGTACGACGACCAGCACCGAAGAGATCCTCCGAATCGCGGAAGAGATCCAGCGCGGCGGAGACCCTTACGAGGTGCCGGCCGAATTGCTGGAGGAACCACGAGAGGAAAAGCCTGCGAACCGCAGTTTGTACGCTCGCATTGCCACGATGACCGTGGCGGAGAAAATCAAACTTGCGTTGCTGGGAAACCGCGAAGCACGCGCCTTGCTGGTACGGGACAGCAATCGCATGATTGCCCGCTTTGTCTTGCGGAACCCGCGTTTGACCGAGGAAGAAGTTCTTGGCTTCGCGCGCAATCGCAATCTCGATAGCGAGGTTTTGCGCGACATTGGCGAACACAAGACCTGGCCACGCAACTACCAAATTCGCCACGCGCTGGTGACCAACCCGAAGACTCCGCTTGCCATTGCGCTGCACTTTGTCAGCTCGCTGCACGAACGGGACCTGCGCTTTCTGGCAAAGAGCAAGAACGTGTCGGCAACCATCGTCACGCAGGCACGCCGCATTCTGGCGCAGCGTGGGAAAATGTAAGCCCACAAGCTTGGTTCAGCTCCATGGAGCTGGAAGTGCTCCCGGATGAAAGATCCAGTGCGTCCCGCATCGGCTCGAAGCGAGTGACGCCGGTGCGCTGAGCGCACCGTGCCGTGTGCCGTAGACGTCCGTACGATCCGTTCAGCCGAAGTGGACCGCTCAAGAGTCAGCGGACCAGTTCCGGAGCTCCGAAGGAGCCGTAAAAGTGTTCTGCCCAAGTGGCGACCAATGGGGTGGCCGGCAGCCCTAAGGAGCGGAGTTCGTTCGCGATCGGGTGGTCGCCAAGCTGCAGCTCGACTCCGTCCCCTCCCGGAAACAGCCACGCACCATGACTGCCCGAAGTAAAAGGAACTACGTGCAACTCTGGGCGGTACGTGTAGGTGCGCAAGGTGCTTGGAGGAGAATCTGCTGGCAGGCCTCCCGAACGTGGCACGGAAAGGCCAAAGACGAGTTTGCCGTCCATCACCAGGCGAAGCTGGGCGCGCTCCGGAGCGTAGTCGAGATCGATTTGTTCGACCGTTTTCGGAAAGCCCCAAATCTCACGGCCGGCAGCGCAGGTGAACTCGCCGTCTACCGGGAGCTTGTAAATGTACGTGCCGCCCGCCTCCGAGCCGCGGCCACGCGGCCGCACAAAAAATACGATCATGACTTCACGATATTGGCCGAGATCGTTGTCGAGGTAATCGACAAAGCCAAGCACGAGCTGGCTCTGCCCGGGTTCGTGCTCTAGCGGCTCCAGTTCCGGGCCCAAAAAGCGTGCGGCTGCAGCAGCCGGGACGGCATACAACACATGAGCCGCTTTGGCTTCACGTGCCTCGCACGGTAGCGTGACGACCGTGCCCATGATCACGTACTCGCGTGGCTGATGTGTCGCGACTTGCATCGGAGTGTCCTCGGAAGGGTTTCTACGCTCGCTTTTCAGCACAACTCTTTCCAACTCCGCAAGCCACGGGATTACGGAAAGAGCAACGCGCGGCCGCGAGGGCGGAGATACAACGGCACGGTGGCGCTTGCGTCTCCAAGCGTGGCAGACAAAGTGAAAGAGCCCGACTGACTTGCCTCGATCGATGCGCTGCGCGCGACCAAGGTAAACTCGTACGTTTGCGGATCGAGCTGCACGAGGTCGAGGACCACCACGCCCAGCGCAGTTCGGGCGCGCCAGCGAAAGCGGTTTCCCCGTACGTTCCGCAGCCAGTCTTGCGGCCGGATGTCGGCATCGACAAGGAACGTGGCTCCGTCGCGTACGCTGAAGAAAAACGGGTCGAGCGCGACCTGCCAGGCAGGATCGTGGACGCGAAACGTTCCTGTCACCAGCAGGCGATTGCGGCCGTCGGCTTCCTGAGGGTCCAAAACCAAAGCCGCTCGTTGCACCTCGATCGTCGTGTCGCCATTCGCGGGATAGAGCGCGCACACGGCGGCCTGGTCGTCATCGCGAAGCGCGGCGCCGCGGTAGTCGAAGTGGGCGCGGTAGTACATGGTCGCGTCAGCCCGTAGCGGGTCGCGTTCTGCCGGGTCGTCCGAGGAGTGGGCGAGCCCGATGGCGTGCCCAAGCTCATGTGTGACCACCTCCGCCAGCCCGGGAATGTTCCAGAAGGGGCAAGCCCCGAAGCCGTTGGCGATCACCACGTCTCCTTCGGAAATCTCGAAAAACGAACTTCCTGCAAAGGGCAGCAAGTCACCCTTGTTTCCGCACACGCCGCCGACGCCCAGAACGCCGATACAGTCTGTTGGGTCTGGAATGTCGTCAAAGGGGTCGTTGAACAGGATTTGGCTCTTGCCATCGCAGCTCGCAAACGAGCTAGGAACTGCTTCGCCTGCTGCTTCGAGGCGCAATGAACTGCACGGTGCGTTGCTCCAAGCGGCCAACGCATCTGTCGCTGCCTGAATCGAGTTGTGCGGACCGATGGTTTGGTCACCAGTGCGATCGATTGCGAACTGGACCGTTTCGCCCCGGTCTGGGGCAAACCAGCGCACCGCTGGAGGGCCGGTAAAAGCAAAGCGAGGCCGTGCGACCGATCCGCGGACAGGGTTGCCGGCAAGCCGGTCATGAAACCGGCGTGGCCGGCGAGTGGGAACTGCTTCGAGCCGCTGCCAAAGGACTTCGAGGGGGTAACTTCGTGAGTACGCGCGTTGCATCCTCCGAGTGCGGTGGTTCCACGCTAGGCTGTCGGTGAGATTTTGCACGGCGTACTCGCGGCCCGAACTTGCCCGTACCACGCGGAACTTGCCCATGCCGAGGTAAAGGGAACGGAGTGCCCCATCGCGGGTGACATGGAGGAACAGGAGAACCCGTTCCCCGACGAAGTAGGTGGGGCTTCCGAACACCCAGCGGTTCCCGGCCGGCGTGTCGCCGCCGAGCTCCGTTAACACGATGGAGTTTTCCGTGGGGGCCTTGAGCGAACGCTCGACGGAGAGCGTTACGTTCGTAAACGTTCCGGAATCGGTCGTCACCGACTCCAGCGCGGTCACTCGACCGAGTACCACTGCATCGGCCGCGTGAAACAATGGCTCTGGTTCGCCCGGCACAAAGGTTGTCGCTCTTCCTGGTTGCTCCCATGCCCACAGCAGGAAAACGGAAGCGGCGAAAAGAGACCAAAACGATGCTCGGCGTGGATAGAGAACGTTCCAAGTGTACACAGGAGGGAAACTCCGCAGAGTTCCGCGAAGCAAACGTTACACCACTGGAGCTACAGTGTGACTTGCTAGTTTTGGAGAAAGAGCCGTGCTTTCGTTTTTTGGCGATGTCGCTGACAACGACAAAAAGCGTCAAGTTTTGTTGTACGCATTCGCTTTGCGAAGGGCCAAGCGAGCGCTGAGAAGCAAACGTTTCGGGTCCTTGCCGTCGGATCGGTGACCATGGTTCCGGGCGCCTTACCGGAGTAGAAGCATGGCATCCCTTGTCGACGCCTGAACGAATCCTGCTCGGGGCATAGGGCAGATTGTGCCGGCGAAGAGGCCCGCTTGCGGAGACAGCGGAAAAGAGAATGCCTACTGCTTGGCGGCGTGGCGTTAGCGGCTCGAAGGGTGCGCTTCGGAGGGGCGCCCCCACATGCGGAGGCGTTGCTCGTCAGACAGCGCCCAAACGCGCTCGTGCAGTTCCTCGACGCACGCGGGGTCGTAGAGCAAGAAACGCAGGATGCGTGCTGGCATGTTGTGGGGGCCGCGCTCGAGCAACTGTTGGATCCAGAGTTGGCGGCGCGCGCGTACCGCGGGCGATGTACGCCGCGGAACGCCGAGAAGCGCGCGATGCCAGGCGTGCACCCAGGGGTCCACGACGCAGCGGACAAAACCATCGTGCTCAGCCGGCGGACGCGCTTGGCTTTCCTGTTGGAGGCGATGCCAGTAGTGGTTTAAACTCACCAATTCGCTTGGGGGAGAAACTTCCTCTGGGATCAAGAACAAGCCCCAGCGACGCGTGCGTTCACCCCAACTGACGCGGCTAACCCACACCGAGAGCGGCACCGACAAAATGAGCGCAGCGATGATGGGTGTGAGCCACCAGAAGTAGCCGGGATTGAGCCAGTACAGCCCGAGACCCCAAGCGCTTGCCCAGAGGGTGTCCCACGTATGGTGTCGGAGCGCATCGGTCCAGCTCGTTTCCGCGTCTTCGCGGCCTTGCGACTTCCACTGCACGGTGCGTCCCAGCAGATTTTGCACCACGAAGCGGCTGTGGAACACCATACGGATGGGCGCGAACAGGCTGGACATGACGATTTCCAGCAACACGCTGGCGAGCAATCGAGCGACCCCTCCGTAGGCACGGGCTTGCCGCCACACTGCGACGACAAGCAGGACGCTCAGCACTTTGGGCAAAAACAAGATGGCAAGCGTAACCGCCATCAGGGAAATCGCCCACTCTGGGCGCCAGATCGGCCATTCGGGAAACAACGCGGGACCGTGAGGGAAGTACTCTGGCTCCCACAAAACGTGGGAGACTGCTTCGACCGTGCTGAGCGTGAGAAAGGCAAACCACAGGAGCGCGGACACGTACGAAAGCACGCCGTTCAAGAAGAGCACGCGGTGGGCGCCAAAAAGGCCTTCCGTGAAGAGTAAGCGAAGGTGTTGCAGGTTGCCCTGGCACCAACGCCGGTCGCGGTTCATCTCCTCGAGCAAGGTCGAGGGAACCTCTTCGTAGCTGCCCTCGAGATCGTACGCGAGCCAAATTTGCCAACCTGCGCGGCCAAGCAACGCAGCTTCGACGAAGTCGTGGCTCATGATCTCACCGCCGAGCGGTGGTTTGCCGGGTAGGCGTGGTAGCCCACAGTGCCGCGTAAACGGCTCGACCCGGATGATCGTGTTGTGGCCCCAGTACTGGCCGTCGCCGAGCTGCCAGAAGTGCAGGCCGGCGGCAAACATCGGGCCGTAAAGGCGGCTACTAAATTGTTGTACGCGGGCCAAAAGGGAACGGCGGTTCACGGCGCGCGGTGCGGTTTGGATCATGCCGGCTTTCGGGTTGGCATCCATGAGTTGCACCAGACGCACGATGGTTTCGCCGGACATGATGCTGTCGGCGTCCAGCATCACCATGTATTCGTAGTGGGCGCCCCAGCGTCTGCAGAAATCGGCAACGTTGCCACTTTTCCGCTTCAAGCGCACGCGACGCCGCCGGTAAAAAATTCGGCCGAACCCTTGCACATCGCGGCACCAGGCGAGGTATGCCTCTTCCTCTTTCACCCATGTGCTCGGGTCGGCGGTGTCGCTCAAAATGAAGAAGTCGAAATGGTCGAGCGCGCCGGTGCGCAACAGCGAATCGTAAATCGCGCGTAAGCCGGCAAACACGCGTTCCACAGGTTCCTCGCAAATGGGCATCACGATGGCAGTGCGGCCACGAGGGCGGAACGTGCGTGGGTCGACCGGGGGCAAGGAGGTGATGGCGTAGCGATCCCCAAAGAGAAGGGTGAAGAAACCGAACACCGCAGTCCAAAACCCAATCGAGATCCATCCGAACAACGCGCCAAAAAACAGCACGATCCAGAACTCGAGCCAGGTGCGGCCCTGGTAGGGGAGCACTGCCTGCATGAAGCCGCTGGCAATCACGGTCGGCAACAGGATCAGCGCCGCTAGAAGAACTCGTCGCAACCGCGCTGCCCGAATCCAGGGCAGGGCTGATCGTTGTTTCCGAAGCTCGCGTCCTCGCAGGACCTGCTCATCGTGGATGCCGCGGATGCGTTTCCAGATGCGACGCCAGACGCGCCGTTCCACGGGCTCCGGGCGCATATGGCGTCGGCGAAGGACTTGGTGGGATGTCGGGTAACCGTTTCGGAGTGGCACGTTGGGCCAAGCACTCCCGCCAAACCACCGTACAAGCCGCCAGCGCAGAAATTCCGGCAGCGACGGCAATACGTTGGGTGCGACTGGGTGCTCCTGGACCACCAGGGTGCGTAGTGCGCGGAGAGTTTCGGAAATCGCGTCTGCTCCCGGAGGCCACTCCGGCTGCTCGATCGCCAGTCGCACGGCGCGGTCTGCCAAGGCCTCTGCACGATGTTGGTCCACCCCGAGAGCAAGCCCATAAGCCACTGCTCTTTGCCGTGCCGCAGCCCAGTCCTGATACAGCCGATCCGGGGGTACGGCGAGCCTGGGAGTCGTGTTGTCGTTGGCCGTCGGCCGGCGAGCTGGTTCCGTCATGGCACGAGGAGGTACGACCATGTTTCCGTGAGCACGCGATCTCCGAGCATCAAATACGCTCGAAGTTCGATGGGCTCGTTGCGTTTCGGGCGAATCTGGAACGCGAGCCGCCAACCCCCGGTAACCGGGTTTTTGACCACTTGTTGGTCGAGCAGCTCTGCCGATTCGGCTCCGGACGCGATGCTGACTGCTCCATGGAGAACCGTGTCTGCTGGTAGCGACTCGAGCTCGCCTCCACCGAAGTCCACGATGATCCGGTAGGCGTCTTCACGGTTGCCGCGGTCGCGACGGGTTGCCAGGGCCCGCCCGCCAGGTGGGCGAGCAGGATCGTCGCCGTACCACCACAGCCGGTAGCGCACAGACAACGGTACAGTCGTTTTCGGCTTGGCATCGGGAACCCAGAAGGCCACGATGTTGTCATTGGTATCCGATTTGGTGGGAATTTCGACCAGCACCACGCGTCCCGCCCCCCAGTCGTCGAGCAACTCCACCCAGGCCGAAGGACGGCGGTCACGCCGAGTCTCCAAGTCCTGGTAATGATCGAAGTTGCGATCTCGTTGAAGGAGCCCAAATCCGCGAGGGCTTTGCATGCGAAAACTGCTGATTTGCAACGTGCGTGGGTTCAGGAGTGGGCGCCATAGCCACTCGCCGGTCCGGAAATGGAGCAGCAACCCGTCGGAGTCGTGCACTTCCGGGCGGAAATCTTCCACCGGTCTAGGACTGTGTTCGCCATGAAAAAACATACTGGTGAGAGGAGCCAACCCAAGTTGCTGCACCTCCCGGCGAAAGAATAAGCGCGCTTCCACGTCTACGCGCGTTTGCTCCCCCGGGCGAACAACAAAACGGTAAGCGCCCGCGACGCTCGGGCTGTCGAGGATCGCGTACACGACAAGGTCCGTGGCCCACGGCACCGGCCGCACGATCCAATACTCGCGAAACGAGGGGAATTCTTCTCCGCTCGGGAGGCCAGTGTCGATCGCTAAACCCCGGGCAGACAGGCCAAACACTTCGTCGCGCCCCACGGCCCGGAAGTAACTCGCGCCCAGAAAGACAATCACTTCATCGTAGTAGTCTGCCCGCTTGATGGGGGCATGGACGCGAAACCCGGCGAATCCGAGGTTGTGCGGCACCCGACTAGCGAAATCGTTGCGACCGTAGTCGAAATCTCCTGGCGAGAACGCAACCGGATGCACACCGGCGTCGTCGACGACGCTGATCGAGACCGCGTGACGGTAGTAATAGCCAGGATGAAAAAACTGAACCTGGAATGGCAGGCCGCTGTCTCGCCACAGGGAGCGATCGGGCCGATACCGAATGTCTCGCCACTGGTCGTACGTAATGCGACCGAGCCACTCGGGGATCGGTTCCGGAGGCTGGTACGCTTGCTCCGCCAGCTTTCTCGCGCGCTCCGCAATTTGTTCGAAGTGGAAATGTGCGCTGACTGGGCTTACCCAGGTGGCACTCAAGAGAAGTGTCCAGGCAACGACCAACGCAATGGGTATCTTACGGTTCCCCGTTTCGTACACCTCGATGTCCCTCATGCTCCACCGGCTGAGCGGCCCCTTTGTATGCACACAAGGGGCGTCTGACCAGTCCACCCAAAATTTTCTCTTGCGCGCAGCAGCCGCCGAGAAGGAGGGAAGGAGCCGAGCGAACCTCCATCGAGCCGTGCGGCAGCTTTCCGGGCGTGTCCTTGCCAGCCAACCGAGGAGTGGTAGCGCGCCGAAGCGAATGCCGCGTTGCCAGCTATGGATGCTGGTGATAACCGAAAACGCATGGCGAATCTTCCCAGTGTGGTCGATCAGATCGACCGGCTTTTTGACGAACTGATTCACCGGCGATGGGGTACCGCTGCGGCGCGCATCCAGCCGGCACAAGTGAGAACCGTGGACGATGGTTGGGAGATCGAGGTTCCAGTTCCTGAACTCACTGCAAAAGACCTGGAAGTAGAGGTTTCCGGCCGCGAGCTGCGCGTACAAGGAACCGGCCGAAAGGAGGCAGAACAACGTTGGACGGGTACCAGCGCGCGGTCTTGGTCTTGGAGTTCGCGTCGGGTGAGCTTTTCTCGGTCGTTCCTCTTGCCGGAGACGGTTGATCCGGCGGACGTGGATGCACGGTACGAAAACGGCGTGTTGCACATCCACGTGCGGCGGCGAGTGAAGCGATGAGTGCCGAGGTTACGGCGACACCGGTCGCTGCGCCCGAGCCCCGCCCGTTGCCGGCGGAAGAAGCTGCGTTCGTCATCGACCCAGCAACGTTGGGTTTCGAGACCACAGAGGAGGTTCCTGTACGGCCCGAGTGGTTCGGCCAGGAACGAGCGCTGGCGGCCCTGCAATTGGCGATGTCCGTGCCAGATGCCGGGTTCAACGTGTACGTTGTCGGACTGGTCGGTACTCAGCGGGAACAACAGCTTGGCGACTTGCTACGTGAGTTTCTGCGTTCCAAGCCGGTTCCGGGCGACCGAGTGCTGGTGCAGAATTTTCAGAACCGCGACCGCCCGCGCGCCTTTTACCTTCCGGCAGGACAGGGGAAACAACTGCGCCGCGACATGCAGGAGCTGATCGAAGACTTGCAGCGGTTGTTGCCGGAAACGTTTCGCCAAGAGACTTTCGAAGAGGAAAAGGAACAACTGGCGGAGCGGTTCGGCCACGAGGGCGAAGAGATTGCGCGCGAAATGGAGCAACGGGCCGCGGCCAAGGGATTCGCATTGCAGCCCCATCCCCAAGGCGGGATTTTGTTCATCCCGCTCAAACCAAACGGCGAGCCCATGAGCCCGCAAGAGCTGGAGCGTTTGTCGCCAGCAGAACAGGAAGAGCTGCACAAGCGCGAGCGCGAGGTCGCTCGCGAACTCAAGGCCATGCTTCGGCGCCAGCAGGCGCTTGGACGGCGACTCGCTCGCGAAGTAAAAGCTGCGGAGCGGCGCGTGGCGGCTGAGGTGGTTTCCCCTCTGATCGAAGAGATTGCCCAACGGTACCAGAGTCCGGAAGTGCACCAGTACCTACAAGACGTGCGCGAGCACATCCTCGATCACCTCGAATTGTTCCGAGAACCGTTGAAGGAGCTAGCTGCCATGGCTCCTCCTGTGCCGTTCCCGTTGCCGTTTTCTCCCGCGGCGTTGGCGGAAAGCGCCTTTGTCGATTACGAAGTGAACGTGCTGGTGGACAACAGCGAGGCCAGTGGGGCACCGGTCATCGTGGAGACTTCTCCCACGTACAAAAATCTCTTCGGTGCGGTGGAGCGGGTGATCGACCCGTATGGCCGGCTGGCTACGAACTTCACGCGCGTACAAGGCGGTTCGTTGCTGCGGGCGCACGGTGGGTGCATCGTCATGAACGTAGTCGATGTGCTTTCCGAGCCGCTGGTGTGGCGGGCGCTCAAGCGCTGCTTAAAGAGCGGCCAGCTCGAAATCGAAACGTACGATCCATTTGCGCTGCTTGCGACCACCACCCTGAAGCCCGAGCCCATGCAAGTATCGACGCGGGTTGTGTTGGTGGGCCCGGGGGATGTGTTCCAGCTCCTGTATTTTCTCGACGAGGAATTCCGCGACATTTTCAAAATCCGGGCAGACTTTGGTTACGAAACCGATGCGAACGCGGCGCGGGAACGGTTCGTCTCGAACGTGGCACACATCGCGCGCAGCGAAGGATTGCCGCCGTTGCGCGCCGCGGCGGTTGCGCGGCTGTTGGAGTACGGAGCACGCTTGGTGGGCGACCGGCGCAAGCTTCCGACGCAGTTTGCAGAAATCGCGGACGTGATGCGGGAAGCTGCATTTTGGTGCCAGCAAGAGGGGCAGGACGTCATCGAAGGGGCGCACGTGACCAAGGCGGTCGAGCAGCGTGTGTTTCGTCTCAATCGCGTGGAGGAGAAGATTCGCGAACTCGTTCGGGACGGCGTCTTGCTGCTCGACCTCGACGGCCGGCGCGTGGGCCAAGTGAACGGTTTGGCGGTGCTGAATGTCGGGGGTTACGACTTCGGTCGGCCCTCGCGCGTCACCGCCGCCGTATCGATGGGGAGTCAGGGGATTATCAACATCGAGCGCGAGGCGCAGTTGAGCGGGCGTACGCACGACAAGGGGGTGCTGATTTTGACAGGGTACCTTCGCCGGACGTATGCACAAAACTTCCCGCTCAGTCTCACGGCAAGCATTTGCTTCGAACAGTCGTACACGGGAATCGATGGAGACAGCGCGTCATCCACGGAGCTGTTTGCCATCCTGTCCGCCTTGAGTGGATTGCCTCTGCGGCAAGACTTGGCGGTGACCGGCAGCGTGAATCAGTGGGGCGAAATTCAGCCAATCGGTGGCGTAAACGAAAAGGTCGAAGGGTTCTTTGCGACGTGCCGAGCGGTGGGCCTAACGGGATCGCAAGGAGTCGTGCTGCCCATACAAAACGTGAAAGAGCTCGTGTTGCGGCCCGAGGTGGTCGAAGCCATCCGGGCCGGACAGTTTCACTTATACCCGATCCGCACCATCGACGAGGGAATCGAAATCCTCACTGGTGTGAAAGCGGGTTCGGTGGAGGAGCCAGGAACGGTCCACTATTTGGTCATGGAGCGGCTGCGCGCCTTGGCTGAAGGGTTGCGCCGTTTCGAGGCTGCAGCGGGGAAGGAAAAGAAGGCAGATGCCAGCGGTGCTCCATCTTGACGCGGTGCTGGTGCGCGTCTAAACGCGCGTGGGTCAGGTTTCTGGGGCCGGTGACGTTTTCGAGCCAACGACGAGCTTACCTAGCTTCTCCATCGAGCGACCACAGCCTGGGGTCGGTTGTGGCGCTGTGGTTGTGTATCGCGCCCGGCGGTTTTGGGCGTGAACTCCTGGCTGCGAGACCGCGTTCAGGGACCTGACCTCAGCGACCCATCCTCTCGAAAAGGAGCGGCGAAGCGTGACAGCAAGACGGGAGCGGAAGAACAAGTCGGAGGGGGAAAAAAAGGCGACCGCTCGTGCGGCAGTGCCGCCGGTGGATTCCGGAAGCGATGAGGAATTGGTACCTGACGTTGCCGAGGATTTCGATGGTGCCATCACGGTTCTAGGCGACATCGAAGGCGACGCGGACGACGCTCTCGAACCTTCCCTCAAAGAAGACAAGGACGACTGGGCTGCCGAGGAAGAAGCCGAGGAGAAAGTGGTCCTCGACGATACTTCCGACCCGGTGCGGATGTACCTCCAGGAGATGGGGTCCGTTCCGCTGCTGACCCGCGAACAAGAGGTCGAGATTGCGAAACAAATCGAAGCAGGGGAAAACGAGGTGCGCGAGCAGGTGCTATCCCTGCCGTACACGATTCGGTACCTCTTGAAGCTCGAAGAGCGCATCCTCGACGGCGAGCTGTCGGAGCGGGCGTTGCTGGATGAGGACGACGAGCGCCAGGTGGATCCGGACTTGCTCGAGGGGGAAGAAGGCGAGGAGGAGCTCGCGAGTCGGGAGCCGGACGGAGCCATCCTGAAAAAGCTCGAGCGGCTACGTCGTACCGCGGAAACCTACAACGCCCTCGTGCGACAAGCGGAGAGCAGCCGTACGCGTCAGCAAACTGCTGCCCTCCAACGCAAGTTGAAGGATTCTCGGAACCGGCTCCGCAAAGCGCTGGAGGACCTAGAAATTGGCCGCCGCCATTTCACCCAAATCATCGAAGATTTGCGCAAGGCGCAGCGTGCGATCCGAGACCAAGAACGTATCATCGACGAGTGGGAACAACGCTTGGGCCATCGGGCCGGAGAAATTCTCAAGCTCGCTGCTCGCGGGGCTGCAGTGGAGGCGGATCCTGCAACCAAACGGCCGCGGCGATCTGCTGACGAAGTGCGGCAAGCTGCTGAAGCGATTCGAGCTGCTCGCAAGCGCATTCGGGAGTTGGTCGACGAAGTGGGCATGGAACCAGACGCGCTTCGCCAGGCGTTGGAGATTATTTCCGCAGGCCAGTTCAAAGCCCAGGAGGGAAAGCGCAAGCTGATCGAAGCAAATCTGCGCTTGGTCGTGAGTATCGCCAAGCGGTACACGAATCGAGGCTTGGGTTTTCTCGACTTGGTACAAGAGGGGAACATCGGGCTCATGCGGGCGGTGGAGAAATTCGAGTACCAGCGCGGTTACAAGTTCTCCACGTACGCAACTTGGTGGATTCGCCAGTCCGTTAGTCGGGCAATTGCCGATCAAGCCCGCACCATCCGGATTCCCGTGCACATGATCGAAACGATCAACAAGGTCGTTCGCTCCTCTCGCTACCTCATCCACCAGTTAGGGCGGGAGCCGACCCCCGAAGAAATCGCCGAGAAAATGGAAATGCCGCTCGAGAAGGTGCGCAAAGTATTGCGCATCGTAAAGGAGCCGGTTTCCCTAGAAACCCCCATTGGCGACGAAGAAGAAAGCTCGCTCGGTGATTTCGTGGAAGACCGTCAAACGATCTCGCCAGCGGATGCTGCGGTATATTCGAACCTCGAGGAGCAAACCCGCCGGGTGTTGGCCACCCTCACGCCGCGCGAAGAACAAATCTTGCGGATGCGGTTCGGCATCGGCGAGAAATCGGACTACACGCTAGAGGAGGTGGGCCAACGCTTTGCCGTGACGCGCGAGCGAATTCGGCAAATCGAGGCGAAGGCGCTGCGGAAGCTGCGTCACCCGAGCCGGGTTAGAGGCGTAGAACCACCGGGACATTCCCAGGCCACACGGTAAGCCCCACGGCCTGTCGAGCCGGCGCGGTTCTTCAACAAAGGAGACTGTGGTGTTGAGGCAAGAGGAAAAGAAGCAGGTGCCCAATCGTCCGTCGAAACCTGCCAACCCCCGCGGAGAAGAAACGCAACGCGAACGCCGCCTGCGGGTGGATGGGCACGAAGTGCTGGTGATCAAAAAATCGAAAAAGCCCCGGAGTAACGGAACAGCGTAAATCGCCTGTCAGCAGGCTTGGCTACGCCCGCCAGTCGAGGCGAAAGACAGGATTGCGCGGGACCAGGCTCTGGACGCGCTGAGCCAAATCACGCTGCAGCCTTGCTGCCAGTCTTGCCTGTTTTGGTTTCGCCGCTGCTGGCTGAGGGCTCGCTTCCGGAGGCGCCACTGCTTTCGCTGGCTTCGCCCTTCTTCGACTTGCCGTTGCCCGCCCGGGCATAGTCGGTCAGGTACCAGCCCGATCCTTTGAGCTGGAACGAACTTGCGGAGATCAACTTTTGCACCTTCCCGCGGCACGTGGGGCAGCGCTTGAGAGGTTCATCCGTGATTCGCTGGGTTACCTCGAATTCTCCGCACTTGGCACAAAGGTACTCGTAGATCGGCACCGTAAACCTCCTAGGGAAACGTAGCGGGTCAGCGACTAACCACGCACTTCCAGTGTGTCAACCGCAGCAGTCGCGGTGCGATGGCGCCCGGGATTTTTGCGGACCATCCCATCTCACGCGTTCGCTTCCGAACGAGTGGATTGAAAGTTTTCGACAGAGGCTGCGCCACCCGCTCGCTGCCCTCAACTCACATGCGGCGAGCAAGGTCATACAAACTCGACACGAGAAACGCTTGCAAAAAGAAAATTGCCAGCAACACGACCAAGGGCGACAAATCGATTCCGGCATAGACCACGGGCAGCGTCCTCCGCACGCGGTGCAGCACCGGCTCGGTAGCCTGGTACAAAAAGCGAACGATCGGGTTGAAGGGGTCGGCGTTGACCCAGCTGACAATCACCCTCACGATCAGGATGATGGAATAGAGATGCAGGAGAAGGTCCAGCACTTGCGCGAGGGCACGAATGAGATTGGCAAGAACGAACATGGTCTGCGACTGCCAACGCCGCGCTTTAGCGCGGCTAGTTGGTAGCGACAAGCTGAATGGGCGTCCTTGACGCCGTTGGTGCATGCATTTATTTGCGCGCAGTTTGCTCCAGGCGTACGCATGGGTGGAAAAGAAAGAACCCCAAACCCCGCTCAGGAAGTACTCGTCACACACCTGACGCAGCGACCCCAGTGGCTGTCGTGGCTGTTTGTTGCTGGCTTCGTTGCACTGGTTGCGGTGTTCGTGTTTTCCGACGCTCGCGAGCTGTGGCGGACAGCGGCAAACCTGAACCTGCGGTTCCTTGCTTTACCGTTTGCCTGTGCACTCGTGAGCTATTTGGCCATGGCCCGTTCCTACCAAGGAATTGCTTGGGCAGCCGGTTGCCAGGTGCCGTTCTGGGAAATGCTCAAAGTGACATTCGTGGCAAATTCTGTGAACTACGTGATCACGACCGGCGGGCTGAGCGGCTTCGCTGTTCGCATGTTCTTTTTTTTACGGATGGGCATGCAGTCAGGTACGGCCGTCACCGTTTCTCTGGTGCAAACGTTTGTTACGAACTTGGTCCTCCTGCTGTTCGTGGTCACCGGCTTTTATTACCTCTTTCACACCCACGAGCTGCACGGATTTGCCTTGGTCGTTACGGCCTTGTTACTGGTCGTGTTCACCCTCGCCACGGTGGTGGCCGTGTTTTTGTTGGCGCATCGTGCGCTGCGACGCCGCACATTGTTTGTTCTGGCGGAGTTCGCCCATTGGTTCCTGCGACGGTTCGCCCCCCGACATAAACCGAGGCGCGTGCGCGTTTGGCGCTTTCAACGCAACTTGCACCGCGGGATCGACTTCTTGCTTGCGCGCAAGCGCCACATGGTTGGACCCATTTTTTGGATTGTCGTCGACTGGCTCGGTACACTGTACATTCTGCAAACTTCGTTCTGGTGCGTGGACCTCGAGGTGCCGTTCACGTTCGTCGTGGTGGGCTTTGCCGTCGGCATCGTGCTCTCGCTCGTGTCGTTCATTCCGGGCGGCTTGGGGGTGATGGAAGGGTCGATGGCAGCTGTGTTTGCGAGCTTAGGGGTCCCATTCGAAAGCGCAGTCGTTGCGGTGCTGTTATTTCGCGTAGCGTATTATGTGCTGCCTCTAGTGGTCAGCGTGTTTTTCTTCCGCGGAATGATGGCTCAAAGCGAAGAAGCGCGTTTTGTCCTCGAGGAACCAACCCTATGAGCGATCGGTCGCGAAGCGCGGGGAAAATGGATCGGGGGATGTTCTGGTTGCATTCTGCGGTTGACAAGCCGGGC
>Ga0101943_1000877_pt1 | contig 34632 bp, 29 predicted proteins | sample DewCreD2012metaG_5_FD_75244 | JGI IMG/M metagenome (GOLD analysis project Ga0101943, IMG submission 75244) | Hot spring sediment bacterial and archeal communities from British Columbia, Canada, to study Microbial Dark Matter (Phase II) - Dewar... ... | reverse complement strand
ATTGGCGTGGGCGAGTGTCACCGTGCGATAGAGCGTCTTGTGATGCATGAGCGTTGCCGCAACCACGGGAGGTTTACGCCCCCCGCTCTTGTTCGGGCGCGTTCTCCCACCGACGGAATTGCGACTTTTGCGATGCACAAACGCACACGCAGCAAGAGCGGCGGGCGTAAGCCCGCCGTGGCGTTCGGCAACCGCGCCTGCGAGGACAATCCGCACACATTCGCACACGATCATCGCGCGGATAACCAGGAGCGGCGAGCGTCAGCCCGCCGTGGGACGGGAAACGCACTTGCAAAGGCGACACACACAATCGCGGCGCCACATCGCGCCTGCAACCAAGAGCGGCGGGTGTCAGTCCACCGTGTGTCGCGCTGACGTACTTGCAAAGGCGCTTCCGCAATTGTTCGGCAGACTGTCGTCGGTGCGTTGGTGCACGCAGTTGCCATCGCGTTCGCGTAACCACGGGGGGCTTACGCCCCCCGCTCTTAGTTGGCGTGACGGTAGCTGGCCACGCTATGCGTATTCCACGTGCGAGCTTGGCATGTTCGACACGGGGGTTACACCCCCCCCGCTCTTGTTCGCGTGCCGTTCGCCCACCGACGGAATTACGACTTTTGCGATGCACAAACGAACAATCAGCGCTAGGAACGGCCGGTGTCAGTCCGCCGTGGGACGCGAAGCGCATTGGCAAGTGAGCTGCGCATCCGTTCGTAGACTGACATCACACGCGTCAAGAGCGGCGGGCGTGAGCCCGCCGTGCGGTTGCCAATCGTGTGGCGGGCACGATTACGTACATATTCGGAAACGCTCGTCCCTCGCAGCGTCAGGAGCGGCGGGGGTTAGCCCGCCGTGTTTGTGGGAAACGCACGTGCAAGGATGATTACGCCCAGGTTCAGACAGCATCGTCGCACGCGCGGCGCAGGAGCCCGGGGCGTGAGCCCGCCGTCCGTCGCACTGACGCACTTGCAAAGGCGCTACCGCAAATGCTCGGGAGACTGCCGACCGGGGTGTTGGCGGACGCCGTTGCAATCGCGGTCGTGTAACCACGGGGGGCTCACGCCCCCCTCCTGTTTCGCGTGTACGAGGGCCACCGTGCGATAGAGCGTCTTGTGATGCATGAGCGTTGCCGGAACCACGGGGGGTTTACGCCCCCCGCTCTTGTTCGCGCGGCGTTCGTCCGCCGGCGGATTTGCGACTTTTGCGATGCACAAACGCACACGCACCAAGAGCGGCTGGCGTTAGCCCGCCGTGGTTCGGGAGACGCACTTGCAAGAACGCTTTCGCAAAGTGGCGGGAGACTGCCGCCGGCGTGTTGACGAACGCCGTTGCAGTTGCGTTGCCGCAACCACGGGGGGCTTACGCCTCCCCGCTCTCGACGGGCGACGTCGGTCCGCGAACATGGGCAGACTCGCCGGTGCAGACGCGGTAGCGGAACCACGGGGGCTTACGCCCCCCGCTCTTATTGGCGTGGGCGAGTGTCACCGTGCGATAGAGTGTCTTGTGATGCATGAGCGTTCCCGTAACCACGGGGGGCTTACGCCCCCCGCTCTTGTTCGCGAATGTGCGTTCGTCCATCGCAAAAGTCGCTTTTTCAACGTCGAGCGACGTGCACCAGGAGCGGCGGGTGTCAGCCCGCCGTGGTGTGGGAATCGCACTTGCTAAGACAATTCCGCATACATTCGCAGACGATCGTCGTGCGCAAGCCTTGGAGCGGCGGTTGTCAGCCCGCCGTGTTTGTGGGAAACGCACGTGCAAGGATGACTAGGCCCGGGTTCACACAGCGTCGTCGCACACGCATCAGGAGCGGCGTCAGCCCGCCGTGGTTCGGCGAACGCACTTGCAAAGGCGATTCCGTAAGGCACTGGTAGAGCGACGTGCACTGCGCGGAATGCGCCTCGCCGTGGCCCTGTGCCAAACGGAAGAGGCAACACCGAGGCGGCGGGCGCAAAAAATCCGGATCGAACAGCGATCCGGATTGTGCCGGGCACAGGCGAAGCCCGTCCCCTTCGCAGCTGGCCCAGCGTTCAGCCGTCTCCCGGCCGTATAGAGATTTGCCATCTCTTTTGGGACGCGATTTGTGCATTCAGCCCGGCGCTACTGGGGTGTTAACTGGAGCGATTGGATCGCGCGGCTGGTCAGGGCCACGATGGGGAGCGATGACCACCGGGGATGGGGCGTCTGGCCAAGCCGATTCGCTGGATGTGGAGCCGACCGGGGACAGTCCCCTGGCGGGCGAAAGTCTCGCTTGCCGACTCCGCGTTGTGCCAAGTCCGCCAAAAATCTAGGTCAGGAACCGCTCCGGAGCAAGGAAAAATCAGGAAATTCGCTAAGGCCGGCATCTTCGGAACAGTCCGCATCCGCGGCACCATGGCCACGAGCAGCAGCTGGTTCGCCAGCCTGGTAGGTCCGACGTGCCGGAAGCACAAATCTGATTCCCCACGGCCAAACCGTGAGGACGTTGTGCCGGTGGCTTTGTAATCTAAGTGCGAGGCTTGGCGAGCTGCTGTGGGGTAATTGTTCGCCACTCGAATGGCGAGATAACAGCGCTTCAGCGCAGAGGCGAAGCATGCGGCGAAAGTGGTCAGGCTCTATTGTGGTGACGCTGACCTGGCTAGTGGGGCTGAGCGGCGAGGTGACCGCGGACGATACGGTGATTTATCGAGATATCAAAAGTGGCAAAATCGTTCGCCGCGACGGCCAGATAGTAACCGAATCCCCGGCCGGGATTGTCCTGGTCAGTGGACTGGTGCAGAAAAAAGAGTTTATCCCAGTAACGGCAATTGAAGACATGCGTTTCGACAACGAGCCAGCGGAACTCCTGCAGGCGCGAGTATTTGAGAATAAGCGGCTCTGGCAGAAAGCCCTCGACCAGTATCAGCAAGCTCTCCGGGAGGCCGAGAAGAATAGGGCCAAAGTGAGGCTGGCCCTGCCGTACGTCGAATTCAAGATTCTCAAGCTGCAGGTGCAGCTGCTGGATCAGCAGGAGGCCACGCCATTGCAGCGTGGGGAGTTGTATCGGCAACTGGAGCAGTTTTACAAAAAGTATCCCAATGCCTGGCAAACGCTGGAGTGTCTGGAGTTGATGGGGCAATTGCGGTTGCGGGATGGGCTGGCGGTGGACGATGTCCTCAAGGAACTCGGCCAGCTCCGCGAAAAACACAAAGACCAGCCGGAACTCGTCGGGCGGGTGAACCTGTTCGAAGCCCGAGCTCTGTTGCAGCAAGCCCAGAATTACCTGCAGAATCAGCCCGACAAGGCCAAAGCCATTTACCAGCAGGCGCGGCAAAGCCTGGAGAACTTGCTCAAGACCGCCAAGGAGCCGAGTTTGCGCCAGGAGATTCTGGTCAGCCTGGTCGAATGCAAGGCAGCTCTCGGTCAGCTCAAAGAAGCCGAGGCCGATCTCGCCCAGCTCGAAAAAGAGGCACAGGACGCACGCACCCGAGCCTTGCTGCATCTGGGGCGGGGCGACATTTACCGGCTCAGTAAGCGGTTCCGCGACGCCATGTGGGAGTATCTCTGGGTAGATGTCGTGTACAATCAGGATCGCGAGCTGACCGCACGCGCGTTGTACTGGTTGATCGAGGTGTTCCGCCAATTGGGCGACGAGGAAAAAGCCAAGAACTGCCAGGAACGCCTGCTCAACGAATATAAGGATACGCTCTGGGCGAAGCGTCTGAGCAAATGAGCGGGGCGAATTACTCTCGCTTTGAAACGAAGGAGACCATCATGCATCGCCTTTGTGGCTGGCTGCTGCTGTGCGGGTGGCTGGCGCTGGCCTCGCTTCAGTGGCTCGGCTCACCGATCCAGGGACAAGCCGGCTTGGAAAGCGTCGCCGCACTGCGTATTGCCGAGGAAAAGGAGCCGTTTCGCCTACTGGTCAAACGGAGCGACGGCTCGATCATTACCGCCTACTACCTGGATGCGAAACTCCCCAAACCCTTTCTGTATCCGCTGCACGGTCCGGGTGGCGTCGAGATGACCCGTGCCTTCCCGATCGTGGCCGATCGACCTGGTGAAAGTCGCGATCATCCCCACCAGCGTTCGGTTTGGTTTACGCACGGCGACGTGATTCCCGAAGGTGTGGAACCGAAACAGCGGAGCCAAGGTGTCAGTGGCGTGGACTTCTGGGCAGAAACGCCGGGACACGGCCGAATTGTTTGCCAGGAGATTCTGCTGCGCCAGGAGGGGGAATCGGGACGGCCAGCAGTGATCCGCACCCGGAACGCCTGGCAGACGGCAGACGCTCGGAAAATCCTGGACGAAATCCGCACGCTGCAGGTCTTCGACCTGGGTGCCGGTGAATCCTTGCTGGTCTTCGATTTTGTATTGCAGGCGACGGAATGTCCGGTGACCTTTGGCGACACCAAAGAGGGAGCCTTCGGCGTGCGCGTGGCCGAGAGTATGACCGAGAAAGCCAAGCAAGGCGGCGTGCTGAGCAATGCCCACGGCCGACGTACCATGGCCGAATGCTGGGGCCGCCAATCCCCCTGGTGTGACTACTCCGGGCCGGTTCAGGGCCGAACTGTCGGCCTGACGCTCATGGATCACCCGAAAAATCCTGCACCTGCCTGCTGGCATGCCCGCGATTACGGCTTGCTGGCTGCCAATCCGTTCGGTCGTGCCCGATCGGGATTCCCCGACGTCAAGGGACGCACCGACCTGATTCGCCTGCGTAAGGGCGAAGCTATCCGTTTCCGCTATGCCCTCCTTGTGCATGACGGTGACAGCAAGCAGGGCAAAGTACCGGAGCGATACGCCTTCTTCACTCAGCTGCCGCTCGACCGACCGTAGCAGTGGGCAGGACGGCAAGCGATGCCGTGGGCACTGTCCGAGGGGAAGTCGCTCCTGGAGGACTCGCTTCGGCAGCCAGGCTGGGGTGAGCGAACCTGGCGAGCCCGGCAAAGACAGCCGTGAACAGAAGGTCCCCTCCGGCAACGCACCTTCGAGGAAAGCTGCGTTGTCCACAGGAGGGAACTGAGGCTGGCGATACCAGCTTGCGGAGAGTTGTTCGAGTTAATAACTACGCCCACACATGAGCAATCCCCTGCATGCGCCAGAGCCCTAGCGGCGCAAGCTGGTGTGGATTACGAACCCGGACCGGCCTGTTGCGTATAAAAATCAATCGGCTACTGGGCTTACCCCCGGCACAGTCATGACCTTTTGCCGCGCCGCTTTCGAAGGACGGATCGGCAAAGGCTGGCCATCGCCGAGCGAATCTTCCCGCCTTGTACGCTGGAGACCATTATGGTTGGGCTACTAGCTGCAACCGAGCCGGCTCTACTGCCGAACGATGGCTCGCTCTCGGTAACAGAAATCGTGGCTCTGTTGCGGAGGGTTCACGTCGAAGAAATCCTGTGGCCGGTGCTGGTTCAGCTAGTGGTGATTATTTTGATAGCGCGGCTGTTTGCGAATCTGGCCCGGCGAGTGTATCAGCCTGGCGTAGTGGGGGAAATTGTTGCCGGACTGGTGCTAGGCCCGTCGGTTTTCGGAGCCCTTTTTCCGCAAGTCTTTTCCTGGTTGTTCCATCCGGGCTTGCCTCATTTGCCGCACGCCTTGGCCGATCAGGTGTTGACTTCGATTTTCAGTACGCTGAGCCAGCTGGGGCTGATTTTCCTTTTATTTCTGGTGGGGCTGGAATTTGATTTTGGGCATTTGCGCTGGCACGGACCGGCAGCGTTCTTGATTTCGCTGGTGGGCATTGCCCTGCCGTTCTTGCTTGGTTTAGGATTAGCGGAGTGGATATATCCGCACCTGGAACCTTTGCCGAAACTCGGTTTTTCGCTGTTTCTGGCGACCGCGCTCTCGATTACGGCCTTGCCGATCCTGGGGCGGATGATGATGGAGTTGCAGATTACCCGCACGCGGTTGGGAACCATCACTATTTCGGCGGCGGCCGTGGATGATGCCGGCGGGTGGATTCTACTGGCAGCGGTAGCAGCTATTGCCCGCGCGGAATTTGACCCCTGGCGGATTGTCGCCATGGCGGCAGAGACCGTCGGCTTTGCTCTGCTCTTGATTTTTTTGGGCCGACCGCTGGTGCGCTGGTTTGCCTCACGTCTGGCCGAACGCGGCGATGGCGAGATCACCATCAACGAACTGGCACTCTTGCTAGCTGCGGTTTTGCTCTGTGCGCTGGCTACCAACCGGATCGGCATCTTCGCCATATTTGGGGCGTTTCTTTTCGGAGCGGTTTGCTCGCGGGAGGCAGTGTTGCGCGAGGCGGTGCGCCGTCGGATGTTCGATTTTCTGAGTGCCTTCTTTCTGCCGATTTTCTTTACTTACACCGGTTTGCGAACGGACGTCGGCACGCTGGACTCGCCGCTGCTGTGGGGGTTTTGCGGACTGGTTTGCCTGGCGGCCATTGTCGGCAAACTGGTCGGCTGCATGCTGGCCGCTCGATGCGGCGGATTCCACTGGCGGGAAGCTTTTTGCATCGGCACGATGATGAACACGCGGGCCCTCATGGCCCTGGTGGTGATCAACGTGGGGCGAGACCTCGGCGTCATATCGGCCAGCATGTTCTGTATGCTGGTACTGATGGCGGTGGTCACCACGCTGATGACCACGCCGCTTTTGCTCTTAGCCATGCCCGGCACAGAACTGGAACCGTATATTCGCGCTTCGGGCTTCCTGCGTCAAGCGGGGAAATGAGTCCGCCACAGGTCCCCGCTTTTGTGTCTGACCACGGCAAGCAAAACGCGGCGGCAGGCCATCCGCAGCAACGACACTACTCCAGGATTTCTGCGATTTTCTTATCGGCGAGCTCTTGAGCTTTGCCTTCGAACTCGTCGGTGAGATTCTGGATTTTCTTTTTGCCCCGCTCGCCGTCGTCCTCGCTGATGGTTTTGTTCTTGACTTCCTGTTCGAGTCGTTTGTTGGCATCGCGGCGAACATTGCGGATAGCTACTTTGGCATCCTCGCAAAGTTTCTTGACGCGCTGCACCAACTTTTGCCGTTGTTCGCCGCTCATCGGCGGGATGGTAAGGCGGACGACCTTGCCATCGGTTTGCGGCGTCAGACCGAGTTCGCTTTGCTGGATCGCGGAGCTGATGTCCTTGCAGGCGTTGGTGTCGAATGGCCGGATGAGAATCTGCTGCGGATCGGGCGTGCTGATCACCGCCAGTTGCTTCAGGGGAGTCAGCGTGCCATAGTAGTTGACCTTAATGGTGTCCACCAGAGCGGGGCTAGCACGACCGGTGCGGATGGTACGGAGTTCGTCGCGGAGATGATGGACCGCTTTCTCCATGCGTTGCTGTGCGTCTTTGATAATCTCCTCTACGATCATGGTGAGTTTCTCCGTTCGTTGTCGGCGTCGGCAATGAGAGTGCCGATCGGCTGACCAGCGATGGCCCGTTCGATGTTCCCCTCCCGTTTGACATTGAAGACCAGGATCGGCAACCGCGCCTCCATGCACATATGGATAGCCGCCATATCCATCACCTGCAAGTTGTCGCGGAGCACCTGGCGGTAGGTCAGGCGTTCGTAGCGAACGGCGTGGGGATTCCGCTCCGGGTCATCGCTATAGACACCGTCCACCTTGGTGGCTTTGAGCAGAATATCAGCTTGCAGTTCGCGACCGCGCAAAGCGGCAGCGGTGTCGGTAGTCACGAACGGATTGCCGGTACCGCCGCATAAAATCACAATCCGCCCCTTTTCCAGGTGCCGCAGGCAACGTCGGCGGATGTAAGGCTCCGCGACGGTTTCCATGCGAATGGCCGACTGCAAGCGCGTTTCACAACCAAGAGATTCAATGGCATCTTGTAACGCCAGGCCGTTGAGCACCGTCGCCAGCATCCCCATGTAATGGGCCGTGGCTTCCTTAATGATTTCGCCGCCGGCACTGAATTGCGCTCCGCGGAGGATGTTGCCTGCCCCGACGACAATCGCCAGTTGCACGCCGCTGTCGCGAACCCGCTTGGCCTGACGGGCGATGGCTAGGGTCTCTTCAAGGCTGATGCCCGTCTTGCCCGGCCCGCTGAAACTCTCCCCGCTTAATTTCAAAATGACACGCCGGTACGCCGGACCTGTGCCGCGCCCCGGCCACGTTTCTGGTTGTGACATGCCCAGTTCCTCAGCCTGATTTTCCTCGCTTACCGATAAGCCGTCGCGCTCAAACGGCCAGAACCATTGTAGCATACTAGGTGGTAACTTCGGCAAGGGCACTTACGCTAACTCTCGTTCCTCCTGCTCTGTGCGCACGTGATTGCAAGCCCGCCTAGCATTTTGCGCAAAATAACGAGTGCTAACCCTGAACAGCGCGGAAACTCCCTAAATTAGCCAGACCTTCCAAGAATTGAAGACCAACGCCTCGATGGTAGGATGCAAGTAGTGAGCAGACACTCGCCAGAGCAGCGACAATCGTGTTGCCGGGACTTTCCTACTTCGCGATTGCGCTACCGCGTGGGCCTAATCTTAGAATCGAATCGTCGCGGGGACTTCCCAGACTCGCAAAGTCCCATCGGCGCTGCAGGAGGCGATGCGCTTGCCGTCAGGCGAAACTGCCACGTCGGTGACGCCCATACGGTGCCCTTCCCCAACGGCCAGTTTGCGACCGGAAATGTCCCAGATATAAATATGGCTTGGCAAATCGAGAAAGTCCACCCATTTTCCCCTCATCGGGATAGGAAGGCCAGCAGCGATGTCAGGCGGGACGACCTTCCACGCCTTGCAAAACTCCCCGCTGACGAACCATGAATCGTTCGGAGATACCGCCACAGCCAGCACTGCACCCAGAGGCTGGCAACGAGCGACTTTCTTGCCACTGTCGCCCCACACCAGTACGAAGCCTTCGCTCTGCCCGTCCTTATTCTGCACCATTCTCACGCCGCGACCATAGGTAAAAAGGTCGTGGTCTCCCAGGGCGTGAGCGGAAACCCAATACAGCTGATCCTTCACTAGCATCCAATCCAGGTCGTAAACGATACCTTCGTCCCGATCAGGTTTCGCGGGGTCGTGGATTTGCCAATGCCGCACCATCTTTCGCGTCTCCAGGTTCCAGAAGGCGATCCGAGCATAATTTCCGGCCACAGCGATTTCGCGGAACTTTCTTCCGGAGCGGGGATCACCGGACGCCGGGTCGAACGCCAAACAACCCAGCTGGTTACAGGTCGCATCCCAGGCGTTAATTTCCCGTTTGTTTGTCCCAGGTTGGAAGGACTGTGCAAAACCTATACGAGGTGGGTAGGCACCCAACCAGACCACATCCCACCAGGTGATTCGCTGTCCGGAGTAAACTGCCGCTAGCCGCTGGCCATCCGGCGAAACTCGCACCGCATGGACCCAGCGATTAGTCCCTTCCACAGCCACCTTGAGGTCGCCGTGTTTTTTCCCTGCTTGAAACAATTGTGACTTGATGCCCAGGGTCTTGTCCTCGGACACCACATCGCGGACTTCCCAGACCTGGACTTTTTCGTAGTCGTTGAAAGCTATCCAGCGCCCGTCCGGTTCGATAGTCAGCCGGAAGGCACCTGGCGGAACATTGCGGTCTTTTTCGATGGTTGCAACCGCTCGTTCCCACAGCGGCTGACGGTTAGCGACATGCCAACTGCGCAAAAAGACCTGCCGGCTTTTCGGTGCGAAACTCGTGGTGTACACTCGCTGGCCATCATCCGGCGCAAAGACTACCGAAAGAAATCGTTCGGGTTCATCCCCTTCCTTTTTCTCGAAGCGCAGGATTTCCTTGAGCCTTGCAGCCGGCTGGTGAGCAGGCTTATCGGTTCCGGTGCTGCTGGGTTCTGCCCACAGCCTGTTGGCCTCGCCCTGCTGTGCTGCCAGGTACCCCAGGATACCGACCATCAGCACCGCCCCCAGCGCTCCAAGCGTCTGCCGAGACATATCCATTCCTCCGGTTTTTAGTTCCGCCGACAAGCAGCGTCGCCCCTAATTAAAGACGAACGTTTGTGCCACCGTGGCCGACGAATAGAGGCGCCGCTAAATTCGTTTCAGCCGATCCAGTTTGCCAAGGCGATATTTCCGACAGGTTTGATTCAATCGGCACGCTTCCGGCACCCGATGATCACCAGCAGGGCCCGGTTATTGGGAGCGACTATCTGCCAGCGTCTGGGCCAGAAAAGGAATCCGCGGAACCAGCGAGGATAGGAATCATGCACGGAACCGACCGCGGAGCTTGCGGTTGGCTTATCGGACTGCTGCTGGCCGGATGCAGTACCTGGGCCAATCGCGGCTTCGCGCCGGCCGAGCCGTTCCCGCTGGCCAGCCATCTGGCCAACACGGATCGCTTCTGCGTCCCGGCCACCAGCGAATCTGCTGGTGCGGGAACGAGAGCGGCAAATGTCCGCGCGGAGGCTCCGCCGAGGTTGTCGGTCGGCCAGCTCCGGCCGGGTGCGGGTGACGGTTCCGGAAATGTGGCGGGCGTACACACGCCAGTCGTTGCAGCCAGCGACGCACTGGTGCCCATTACCCTGCGAGGTGGCAACCCGGTTCCCGCGGATGCGGACGGCCATGAGCCAGGTGGTGCCGTGGAGCTTTCGTCGGCGTGTAAGCGTGAATCGAGCGAAGAAAACCCGAGGGTCCCAGCGGTGTCCGTCTGCATCGGGGATGGGGCAACCGCCGATCCGCCACCGACCGCATCGGGACAACGACGGTCAGAAGCCGAGTCATCCGCGAGCAGCAACGCCAAACCGACTGTGCTCGACCTCGAACAACTGGTGGGGTTGGCCTTACAACAACATCCGCTTCTGGCGGCGGCTCGGCTCAATGTCGAAGCGGCACGGGGACGACTCATTCAGGCCGGGCTCTATCCCAATCCTGTGATCGGGTTTGAAAGCGAAGACATTGCCGAGGGCGGACAGGCGGGCAAGCATGGCCCGTTTTTTGAACAGGAGATCGTCCTGGGCGGAAAGCTGCGCTGGGCGCAGCAACTTGCCGCTGCCGAATTGCTGGCCACTGACTGGCAAGCCTTGACGCAATGGTATGACTTGCTCACACGAATTCGCCTCGCCTGGGTAGAACTGTTGGCGGCGGAGAGCGAGTATCGCCTTCATCAGAGCTATGTTCGTCTGGTCGGGGAAGAAGAAGGTGGCCTGGTGTTCCAAGCGCGACGGTTAGCGAAAGTGGAAGGTTTCCGCTGGGAATTGTTGCGGGCGGAAGTGGAGCTGCAAACCGCCCGCGCCCGATTGGAAGCCGCGGAACGCCGTCGCCAGGCGGCTCGCCGCGAATTGGCCGCACTCCTGGGTCTGAACGAACTGCCTGGCGAAGTCCCTGTCGAGAGACTCAGCTTGCAAATCCCTTCTTACCGCTGGGAAGAAACGTTACCGGCGGTCTTGTCCCGCTCCGCGGAACTCAAGCAGGCCGAGGCTCTGGTGCAACGCGCCCAAAGCGAATGGCGACTGATTGCCTCGCAAAATATCCCCAACCTCCGTGTGCGAGTGCGTCCCGGCTACAGCTTTAGTGCGAACACCCCGGATGTCAAGGTGGAGGGCGGCATCATGTTGCCCATTTTCAACCGCCAGCAAGGAAATCTTTTCGCAGCCGAGGCGGAAATTGCCCGGCAGTCGCGGCTGGTAGAAAGCCTGCGCCTCGATTTGACCCGTCGCCTGGCCGATGCCTTCGGCCGATACGCCGCCGCACGACAGCAGGCCCAGACCTACGCCGAGCACATTCTGCCTCGCGCCGAGGAATCGCTCAAGGTGATGCACACCGTTTTCCAGCGGGCCAAAGCCGAGGAATTGCGGTCCGCCTTCCTGGGACTGCTCGAAGCCCACCGTGCCTGGCTAGAAGCCCAGCTCGGTTATCTCCAAGCTCGCCGCGAACTCTGGCTCGCCGTTTACGAAATTGCTGGCTTACTACAGCAAGACCATGTCGAATCCTTGCCCTGAGCCCGCCCGACATGGCGAGGTGCCTTGTGCGAGCGACGATTGCGCCTGCGAGGTTCCCCAACCACCACCACACACCATACCTGGCTTACCCCAGCCGCTCTTGTTTCGGATGTGCGAGTGTCACCGTGCCATAGAGTGTGTTGTGATGCATAAGCGTTTCCGTAACTCACGGGGGGCTTACGCCAGCCGCTCTTGTTTCGGCGAAGATACGTTTGTGCAGCCCAAAAGTCGCTTTTTCACCGTCGAGCGATCGACGTGCACCAAGAGCGGCGGGCGTAAGCCCGCCGTGTGTCGCATGGGGACAGGCTTGCAACGCACACCGAATCATGTCCGCAGAATAGCGATTGCCGAAAGAAGAGGGGCGGGCGTGATCCCGCCGTGGTTGTAGCAAACGCACGTACAAGGATGATTACGCCCAGGTTCAGACAGCGTCGTCGCACACCGGGCGCAAGAGCGGCGGGTGTCAACTGGCTGTGGTTTCGGTCTGGACAGAGCAGCAGGGCTCGGCCTGGCGTGAATTTTCCCGGCGACGCACCATGACTACGGTGGAACCCTTGTCGAGAAATTCCACCTGGTGCATGAAATGCCGCATCAACAACAAACCGCGACCGCAGGGGCGTTCGAGATTTTCCTCGGCCAACGGATCGGGCACACTGGACGGGTCGAATCCTTCCCCTTCGTCACTGACGCGGACGATGACTGCTTCCGGTTGCAGGCAGAGGGAGACGCGAACGGTCTTATTGTCGGCCAGGCGGTTGCCGTGCTTCATGGCGTTGGCCACCGCTTCTTCCAGAGCCAGTCGCACGGCAAAAATATCCTGATCGCTGAAGCCGGCTCGCTCCAGCAGACCGACGATTTCCTGTTGCAGGTCGGGGATACGTTCCAGGCGACTCGGTAACTCCCACTCGCTTTGCAGCGACAAAAACTCGCGCTTCTGGTCGAATGGATTCATGCTCCGTTCTCACTTGCCCCTGCATTAGAAATGTGGAGATCGCTGAGTCGCCGTTTCCAGTTTACCAGTCGCCGACGATGGGCTTCGACCCACCGTTGCCATCTCCCCCGACTCCCCCCAACTCTAGCATGAAAAGCTCACCGGCGTCAAAAGGACTGCAGGGCTTCTTGCTCGTCTTTATAGATGTTGAAGAGCCGCTTTAGGCCGGTAATGACAAAGATATCGAAAATTTCCTTATGGGCCAGATTGCACAGGGCCAATCGTCCCCCTGCCTGCTGCACTTTTTTGTTGAGCGTGACCAGCTTGCCCAAGAAGGCGCTGGTCATGTATTCGACCTTGCTGAAGTCGAGCAATAAGTTTTTCCGGCCGTGGTTATCCACCAGGCTGAAAAGCTGATCGCCGATCAACTGCACGTTGGCCTCGTCGAGTATCTTACTGTCGGTGAAGCGGATAAAGGTAACATCACCGATATCTTCGACTTCCAACCGTCGGCGTCGCGGCGTTTGTGCGGAGGACATAGGGTCTGCCCCGGTATGAGTTAGCAATCCGGCCTGGGAAGTGGAACCCGACTGCGAGTCCCGGTTGAATTCGACCTTACGCAGAGTTTCCTTATTGTCATGCTATCACAGGTTGTTGGCAAGTCAATTAGCCAAGTTCTTCATCGCCGGTTTGAGCCGGTACAATTAGTCGTGAGCGAGCCGCAGTGGCGGCGTTTTAGCCGGTCTGGCGTCGGGCAATGGCGAATATCCAGCCCTGGCATACCGTAGCCGGCACCAGAAGCTGACGGGTACTGGCGGCGAGCATGGCTGCCGCTTCCGTTTCCCACAATCGGTTCTCGCTGCTGACCTGAGAGGGGCGGAGTAACGCCAGCCGCTCCGGGGCGTATTCCAGCAGTGGAACGCGCTGTGTTTCAGCCCAGTCGTAAAAGATCGGCGTACCGGTGTCGCCTCGGGGAGTAGCCAGTGCCGTCAAACTGGCCAGGCTGAGATGCTGTTGCTGCAAAAATTCGACCACGGTGCGGTGAAACGCCTCAGGTTCATCTACCGGCAAACCACTCACGCCGAGTGTGAGTGTCCGCGGGCGATAAATCACCGTCCTGGTCACATCCTCGCCGATCTCGATCAGCCGATCGCTAATGACCACTACCAGGTCGTAGGAGGAACCCGGTGGCCAGCCAGGGATCCGCTCGATTCCCGCGGGTAATGGTTGCTGCGTCGGCCACCAGTCGGTGCGGCCGGCATCCTGAAAAATGCCGATGCGCTGACCGCGTTGCACCGCTTCGACGAGCCGACTGGGCGACACCCCTTCGCTGCGCCAGTCCCAGCGTTCGGCCCAGTCCACCAGGAAATGCAGCATGATTTTGAGCTACCACTGCCGGGTTGACCACAGGAGGCTTACGCTTTCCTGTCGCCGACGGCAAGTTCCTTCGGTGTGCAAAGCTGTGGCGAATTGCGGTTATGGTTCGAGACCACGGCGGGCTGACGTCCGCCGCTTTTGCTTCCGATTGCAGCCGCGGTCTGCCGCATTCGGTCGCTGCCCGTTGTCAGCTGCCTTTATAATTTTTCCACCAGTCGGGGCCTTCTTTCTCGATTTCCTCGTTGAGCTGGCGGAGACGGGCGAGGAGTTCGCGGAGTTTTTCGGGATGTTTTTCAGCGAGGTTGGTGGTCTCCTTCGGGTCGTTGCCGAGGTGATACAGCTCGAAGCGCTGGAATTGCAGGTCGGCGAGGATTTTCCAGTCGCCGTCGCGCATCGCCACTTTGAAGGGGCCAGGAGCAGCGTGGTAACGCCAGTACATCGGGACAGGGCGCTCGACCGACTTGCCTGCAAATAGTGGCAGCAGATTGACACCGTCCAGGACACGGCCCTGGGGCGGGTTGACACCGGCAGCAGTCAGCGCGGTTGGGAAAAAGTCGGAACCGATGGTTGGTGTATCACAGATGGAGCCGGGGGCAATGCGTCCCGGCCAACGCATCAGACAAGGGACACGGATACCGCCTTCGTACAGGGATCGTTTCCGGCCGCGCAAACCACCGGTAGAGCCGCGAGTTCGCCCTTTGGTGCCGTCGCCTTCCGGGCCGTTGTCGCTGGTGAAAATCACGAGTGTGTTGTGGCGCAGTCCTAGTTCATCCAGGGCCAGCATCAGCGTTCCAAAAGCGTGATCGAGTTGCGAAACATTGGCATGATGCTGAGCGCGGTCCGGGTCCTGGCGAACCAGGTCGGGATACAGGCCGAGAAACTCTGGGGCGGATTCGATGGGCAGATGAGGTTCGTGAGTCCAGACGGTGAGGAAGAAAGGCTTTTTCGGGTCGCGGTGCTTCGTCAGCCAGGTGATCGCTTCCTGAACCACGAGCGGCGCGGAATACCCTTGCAGTTCGCCGACCGGTTGGCCATTGCGGACAAAGTTGTTGGGCTGGCGGTGGCTGGGGGCGGCATTGTTCTGGGTGGCGAACCACCAGTCGTAGCCGTGGTCGTTGGGCTGCGGCTGGTTGGGGGAGTTGAACTGGCCGTTGAGATGCCACTTGCCGACATGGCAGGTAGCATAACCGGCCTCTTTGAGCAGGCGGGGTAGCGCGATTTCAGAGCTACGCAGATGGATGAACGATCCGGCGGGAATCCAAGTGAATACGCCATTGCGATACGGCGTGCGACCCGTCAGGATAGCCGCCCGCGACGGCGAACAGACGGGGCAGGCGGCATAGGCTTGCGTGAAGCGCATGCCTTCACGGGCGAAGCGATCGAGATGCGGCGTCTGGATTACCGGATGGCCATAGCAGCCAAGGTCGCCGTAGCCCAGGTCGTCGGCGAGGAAGATAAGCACATTCGGCCGGTCGTCTTTGGTGAACAGAGCGGAACCGCAAGCCAGCAGGCTCGCCAGCAGCAGCCAGGTCGGCATTGTTCGACTCATCGGGCTTCTCCTGCGGTGCTGTGGATTACTTGCACGATTTCAAAAAGGCAATCAGATCGGAGAGTTCCTCCAGGGTCAATTGCTGATCGAATCCGGAGGGCATGATGGAAACCTTACTGGGCTGGATGGCTTCGATGTCCTCGCGGGCGATGCGGATCTGCTGGTCGGGGCCGGTTACCAGCAGAATGTCTTCGGGGCGATCTTCACGGATCAGCCCGTTGAAGACGCGACCATCCTTGGTGGACACCAGAAACGGCTCATAGCTCTGGACGAAGCTGGCGCTGGGGAAGACGATGGATTCGAGCAAATCGCGTTCGCTCCGTAAAGCGCCGATGCGAGTGAGGTCGGGACCGATCCGGCCACCGAGATAGCCGATGGTGTGGCAGGCGGAACACGCCGCTTTGGCGCTCTGGAACACCAGTTGTCCACGTCGCGCATCGCCGGGCTTCAGTGCTGAAAGCAATTGTTCGAGCTTTTGTTTCTGCTGAGCGGCGGCCGCATCGAGTTCGGCAATGAGCCGATCGGCACGTCGCTGAATAGCGGCACTGCATTGAGCCACGGCGCGGCGAATGGAAGCGGGGCGCAGTGCCGAGCGGTTTTCGGCGTGTTCGAGAGCGGCAAGCAAAGCTTCGGCGACGGCATCCTCGCGGTTGGTGGCAAACGCTTCCAGGAGTCGATCGGCCTCCAGAGGCCCGCAGCGAGGAAGCACCTGCGCCAGTTGCCGCAGTTGCGAGGGAGTCGGCAAGGCTCGGAACACCGCCTCGACTGCCAGACCCCGCAGCGCCACGGGTTGGTCGGCGGGCAGATGTTGTAGTGCCAGCGTCCACGCCTGGTCGCCGATGGCCAGGCGACCCGGCATGGCGGCCAGGGCGCGGAGTCGCAGTTCGGTCGGCAAAGCGCGATTTTCTCCGAGAGCCATCAGGGTCGGCGTGATCGCGGGTGAATCGGCCTTCCCCGGCGGAACCTGCCGCAGAGCCATCAGGACCTCCGGCCACAAATCCCGCGCCTGCTCGTTTTGTAACAGCGCCAGCCAGACTTGCACCCAGGTGGAGGGCGCTTCGCGGAGTCCGCTTCCAGCCATGACGCGCAGCAAAAGTCGGCGTTTTTCCAGAGGCAAATCCGGACGGGCAACACCATCGGCCAGGAGGCGCTGCACGGCCGGGCTTTTCGCCAACCGCGTCAGCAAGCGAAGCCACTCTTCCTCCGGACGCGGATTAGTCGGGACCAGCAACTGTTGGGCGATGTGCTGCGACAGTCGCTCGCCCCATTCGGGATGGCGGCTGGCGATCCACCAGCCGGTCTCCCGTAACGACGCATCGGAAGCATCTAGGGCAGCCAGCACGTGGTTCAGCAACATTTCGTGATCTATCGAGCTTCCTGTTCCTCGTGGGCCGAGCGGCATTTGGTCCAGCGCCACCAGCGTCTGCCGAATCACGGTGGGATGGGTAAACTTCAGCCCGGCAGCGGTGGCGCGAGCGTCGCCGATCTCGATCAGAGCGTAGGTAAGCGAATGTTGCAACATGCGGTCGTTGCCTGAATCCGCCAGAGCCTGGAGGAAATGCGGGACAGCTTCCGCACGACCGATGCGCCCGAGGGCCTCGGCCGCCACTCGCCGTACCGCTGCATCGGCGGTGGTAACGATGCGACACAGTTCCGCTAACGCCTCCGCATCGCGCCATAAAGCCACACTGTGCAAAGCCGCTCGCTGCACGTTTGCATCGCTGTCGTGTAAGGCTAAACGGACAGCTTCCCGCGCACTTTTGTCTGGAATTTGACAGAGCGTCCAGACCGCAAAGAGGCGCTGGCGTTCCGAAGGGCTTTGTTGCAGGAGATTGCGGAGAGTCTCGACGGCTTCCTTGCCGCCATCTACTAGACTGCGGATAGCGCGCTGGCGCACCACTGGTCGGGGATCGGCTAGCAGTTCCGCGCGCTGGCGGACTGAGCATTGCGCCCAGGGAATTTTCTCACCGCGGGGGTCCGCGACGACGACGAGCGGCAGGCGGGAAACTGCCGGGCCCACCACCAGCGGAGGCCGGGAAACTGCATCACCTGTGGAAGCGTGGATGCGGCGGATGCGATAAATGGCCCCCGGTACATCCGGTTTGGGCAACTGCGAAGTCGGACAACACAGCTTGTACCAGCCCCCGGTGTCCACCACCAGCAAACTGCCATCGGCATCCTCCAGCACATCCGTCGGATGAAAGTCGAGGTGATCGCAGACCAGGAAATCTTCGTCGCGTGTTGTGTAAGTGGCACCGTGCGGCACCAGGACATGGCGGGTTACCTTCCGGAGATTGAAGTGGCAGGCGAAGAGGTTGCCGCGATAGTCCGCCCCGAACACTCCCGATTCGTAACATGTCAGGCCGCACGAAGCCGCTGCTCCCATATGCACCAGTACCGGCATCGGCGTAGGTGCCGTCCACGGATGGGCATAGATTGGGTCGTGTTCCTTGCCATAAACCCCGCCGTACACTGCATGCAGCAGGCCGTCACGCAGACCGGCTTGCGGATGCGTCAAAAAGGTCGTGGTCAGGAATCGCTCGCCATTCGGCAAGAAAGCGACATCTACCGGATTATCCATGCCGCCCGTGAGCACCGGCTCAACATAGCGGTTCGGCACCTGCGCCGCTGAGGCCGGAGTAACGCCGATGCCAAACCACGACTGCAACCGGTCTGGCGGAGTGCGGAAGATATGTGCGGCTCGGCTTTTCCACAGCCGACCATCCGGGCGGAGATAGCTTTGCTCGGCAAAGCCGCCTTTGCACCAGTAAATCCAGCCGTCCGGGCCGAGGTAGGGCCCATGCAGATCGTTAGCACAACCGGTCAAGGTTTTGCCATCGAACCAGACCTCCCGTTCTTCCGCAACCCCGTCGCCGTCTCGGTCGCGGAAGCGCCAGATATGCGGCGGTGCCGCGACATACAACGCGCCGTCCAGCCAGAGTGTCCCCTCGGGAAACATCACCCGGTCCACAAAGACCGTGGCGCGGTCGAATCGGCCATCCCCATCGCTATCTTCCAGCCGCAGGATGCGGTGCGGTCGCGTCTTGACCTGTTCAGTTACCCGTTCGTTCGAGCCGGACGATTCCCCAACATAAAGCCGACCCGCTTCGTCCAGGGCAATGGTGATCGGTCGGGCGACGAGAGGTGGAGCGGCAGCCAGTTCGATGGTGAAACCTTCCGGCAACGTGAAACGCCGACCGTTCAGCTCCACCCGATGAAAACCGCGGGGCACGCCCGCCGGGGCAGCGCTACCACTTTTCTCCTGCGCCACGGTTACCACTCGCCAACCCGACACGCTAGCCGCTAACGCTACCATCGCCATGGCGACGATTAGCAATACCGCGGCGGGGCGACGTCCGACGGGCACATCCACTGGTGCGGGCTTACGCTGGCCGAGCTTGTCCGACACCGGTGTGAGCCAGAGCCGCGAGCACACCGAATACCTCGGAGTTACCATAGGTTCTGCCCTCGCCTCCTTTCTGCCACGCATCAAACCGTGGCCGCTGCGGTCTAGGTTAGTTGACGCTAGCGGATACGTCAGCGGCTAGCGCAATTGTGGTGCGAAGTTTTTGCGTGCGCGCGACGGTAACGACCAACCGGGGCGTACGTATTGCTCCATTTGTGCGGCACAAACCGGGCAAAAGCGCCGGTGATCGCCCAATTCCGGCCATGGATATTTCGCCCGCCGGAGCCGCAGCGGGCATACTTGAGTAACGAATCCCGGTTGCCCCAGACCAACCACGCGTGGGCCAACCAAAACACCAGAGTACGTAGCCAACAGGGCCAATTCCTGCTTCGTGTCCTGGCGATTGCGGACCTCCGGCGACAACTTGCGGAGACACAACCATGCGCACCTGGGCAGTCCGTAGAAGAGTTGCCATCAGCCGGCTGGGCCAGACGATGTTGCTGGTCGCCTGGCTGACCTGCACAGCGTCGGCATCGGCGGAGGATTACTGGTGGAAAGTCGGAGCCAGCATCAACTGGTCCTCGCCGAGCTTCGTGCTCTGGGGAGCGGCCGGCTATCCTCACGGTGGGCACTGGTTGGCGATCGGTTATCCGCCGGAGATATTCCATCCCCATCCGTGGTTTCTGCTGTATCCGCCAACTGCCGGCTGGCCGACCACCGCCGGCTGGACACCGTACACGCTGCCCGCACCCAACGTCGCCGGTTGGACCTACACTTATCCATCGGCCGGACTTTCTGGCTATCCGCTCTGGCCAACGCCGAGTGGTGCGAGCGGCGGCGCTCCAGCCGACACGCTTCCCCCTTTGGGACAACTGCCGAATACCGCCTGGCCGGCGGTCGCTGCACCTTCCGGGCATGTCCCGACAAGCCCCATCAGTTCGCCGACAATCAACTGGCAACCCGGCCAACCCGTCCCTTACTACTGGCTCGGCCGATAACGCCAACCCCATCGGGTCAACCCATCGCATTCGGATTCGACTCCCCACCTAGGCACTAAGAGAAGCGAATGCGACCGCCGCCGATACATCGGAGCGATGCGACTTTAGTGCAACGGACAACGCGCCTCAAGAGCGGGGGGCGTAAGCCCCCCGTGGTTGCAACAACGCGTTTGCAACGGCGTTCGCTGACACACGGTCGGCAGTCTGCTGAGCAATCACGACGACGCCTTTGCAATTGCGTTTCCTGCCGCACGGCGGGCTCACGGCCGCCGCTCTTGGTGGACGTCCTTCCCTGGACGGTGAAAAAGCGACTTTTGCGAATCACGAACGCCGCCACGACCAAGAGCGGGGGGCGTAAGCCCCCCGTGGATCACGGTAACGCGCTCGCAAGGACGATGCTCCATATGCGGGAGACTGCCGACGCTGCATCGGCGAACCGCATCGCAATCGCGGTAGCCGCAACCACGGCGGGCTGACGTGTGCCGCTCCTGTTCCCGGGCGCGATGGCAACGTGCGAATGTCTGGTGAATCGTCGTTGCAGAGTCGCTACCGCAACCACGGCGGGCTTACACCGCCGCTCCTGTGCATGTGCGTTTGTGCATCGTAAAAGTCGCAATTGCGTCGGCGGGAGAACGGCGCCTGAACAAGAGCGGGGGGGCGTAAGCCCTCCGTGGGGTACGATAATCGCGCTGGCAGGCGAATGCGTCTTCCGACGCTCAACGCACGCCGTTAGGAGCGGGGGGCGTGAGCCCCCCGTGGCGAATCTGGCGACGCACTTGCAAGGGCGTTGCGCAATTGCTCGGGAATGGCGCTGCGCGGAGGGTACAAGAGCGGCGGGCGTCAGCAAACGGCGAATGGCGAGTCGCGAGTGGTTCCTTGGATTGGCTAACGGCTGCTCTCCATTCATCATTCGCTATGCGCCATTCGCTATCGGCGATTCACCAACGACTCAGCGATTTTCCCACCAGCTGGCCAGGCGAATCAGTGGGTTGTTGCTCGGCGGGGGAATTTGCGGCTGCTGAGCGAGGAAATCAGCCCAGGGTTGGGACTCGGCGGGGAAATCCCGGCCGGTCATCGCCATCAGTTGTTGCCGCACTTCGTGTTGCAGTGCGACCTGACGTTGCGAGGGGGGTTTGCGTTCTTCGTCGCGGAGAATAGCGACGAGCACCTGGGCGGTTTCGCTCGACGGGTAGTTTTTCAAAGCGCGGATGGCTGTCAGTCGCACTTCCAGCGTTGGACCGAATTGGGCCGCTTTCGCCAGAATCGGCACCGCGCGCTGGTCGTGCAGCGAGGCCAGGGCATTCAGCGCTGCGATCTGCACCAGCACGTCGCGGTCGTAGTAAAGCACCGGTTCTTGACTCCGCTCTACGCTGAAGAAAAACTCCCGCGCTCGTCGATCCTCGCATTGCGCCAAGCGCTCAATGGCAGCAATCCGGGCGATCGTGTCCGGTTCGTTCTTGGCCCCCCAGATGAGTCCCTGGATGAATTTCTCCTGGTCTTCCTCACTGCCGCCGTAACGGCTCGGTTCCTGGAGTTGGCGGTAAGCGCGGGCGCGGAAATCTCCGTCCTTGGTCTTAGCCAACACCTCCAGCGGAGGCGGCGGGTGAAACAGTAAGCGAAACCGGTATTTCCAGTCGTTGACGAAACCGCCCTCCGGACTGTGGGCGGTGATGTCCTCCCAGAAATAAGCACACCCGCCGCTGGCTACTACGGCGAAAATCAGCAGCACGGCGCCGAATTGGCGGGTGGCGATTGGCAAGTAGCGAGCAGCAAATCTAACGAGCCCCTCGCTTATCAAGCCCTGATACCAGCGCAAAGGGCCATTCCGCCTTGGCCGCCACGGTGGGCTTAGGATCCCTGCTATTGTCTGTACGCCCATCGGTTTTGTTTCTGCGCCTACCGGACGTGTCCGGGTGTTCTGCGGCAGGGATTGTCTGGCCATGCCCTTATCCCCAATCACGGGAGGAAGTACAGGCGACCCGCTGGTCGTCCTTAGGAGTAAGCACGAAAGGTTTACGTTCCCCGCTCCTGTCCTTCCGCTGCTGTGGTGGACCGCGCTTGGCCCCGGTGAAGGCGGCGACGACATTTCGTCTATCGGCGGCAACGGAAGATACCGTCGGCCCTGCCCTATAGCGCAAATGGCTCGCCCTGGCAAGTCCAGAATGGATTTTTCCTCTCAAATCCGCCTATGATGGCAGAGGTCTTGTACCGGAGCGCTTTTCATGCAAGAAAATCAAGCGGACAGCAAGACGCTACCCTTGTGCGAAAGCCGGCTGGACGAGCCGGTAACCCGTTACATGCGGCGGGATTTCGCCGTGTTGCGGGCCGAACAGACCGTCGCCGAAGCCATCGAATCGCTGCGTTCGCAGCAATTGCAGAACCGGATTATTTACCTGTACGTGCTCGACGAAGCGGGAAGATTGCAAGGAGTGGTACCGACGCGACGATTGTTGCTCAGCCCGCCGGAGCGCCGCATTGCCGAAATCATGGTGCCGAATGTCATTACCATCCCCGCAAACGCGACGCTTCTGGATGCCTGCGAATTCTTCGTGCTGCACCGCTACCTGGCATTTCCGGTAGTGGACGAAGACGGGCGGATGCTCGGCGTCGTGGACATCGAACTGTATTCCGAGGAACGAGCCGGCCTGGAGGAACGCTGGGATGACCTGTTCCAGCTCATCGGGGTGCATCTGACGACAGCGCGACAAACGCAACCGCATCAGGCTTTTCGCGCACGGTTTCCCTGGCTGACCTGCAACCTCGTCGGTGGATTGGTAGCGGCGTTGCTGTCCAGCATGTTCCAGGCGGAACTCAGCCGCGCCGTCGCCCTGGCAATGTTTATTCCAGTCGTGCTCTCCCTGGCCGAAGCGGTGAGCATTCAGTCGGTCAGCTTGATGCTGCATTTACTGCATGCCCAGCGGACGAACTGGCGGTCGCTGTTGGTGCGATGGTGGCGGGAATTGCAAACCGGTCTGCTGCTGGGAACCGCAGCAGGTGGGTTAGTGGCCAGCGTGGCCTGGATTTGGCCCGGCCAGGCTGCAGTGGCCCTGAGCTTGCTTGGCGGTATCAGTCTGGGTATCACGATCGCTGCCTGCCTGGGAATTGCGGCCCCGGCCCTATTACGGCTGCTGCGTCTGGACCCGCGTGTGGCCGCCGGGCCTATCGTTCTGACCCTGACGGACCTGGCGACGCTGCTGGTCTATTTCAGTCTGGCGCGGTGGCTTTTGCCCACAGCTTGACGCACGCCAGCCGACAGCAGAGCCGCCCGGCTTGCAGTCTTTCCTGCTGCCCGCAGTACGGTTTCGCTCTATAACATCCAAAAAGGGAGCCCCAATCATGCCGCAAGGAAACAGCCCCTGGATTATGGAGATCGGCGAACGGGAATTTGAGCGAGTGGTGCTCGAACAGTCGAAACGGGCACCGGTGGTGGTAGATTTTTACGCCGTCTGGTGTGGCCCGTGCCGACAGCTTACCCCGACCTTAGAGCGTCTGGCCCGCGAGTACAACGGACGATTCACCCTGGTCAAGGTGGATATTGATCAGAACCCTTACCTGGCGATGAGCCTAGCCGTAGAAGTTGTGCCGACGGTGATGGCGTTCAAAGACGGTCACCTGGTGGGCCGATTTCACGGCGTGTTACCCGAAGAGCAGCTGCGTCAGTTTCTCGACGCCCTAGTACCGAGCCAGACCCAGACACAGCTGAGGTCCTTGCGGGAATTGCTGCGGCGTGACCCGCAGGCGGCTTTGCAACAACTCGACACGCTCCGCCAGACGCAACCGGATAACGAGGATATTGTCGCACTGCGTGCCCTGGCTTTGGCCGAACTCGGACGCTGGGACGAAGCCGTCTCCGAGGCGCAGCGGGTCAGTGAAGCCAGTGCCTATTTTCAGGAAGCTGCCAACGTGCTGGCCCGGGTACAGTTTCGGGAGCAGGCCGAGTCGGCCGGTGGGCTGGCACGGTGCCTGGCGGAAGTCCAAGCCAGACCGGAGGAAGCTCTGGCTCATTATCGGCTGGGAGTTTGCCTGGCCGCTGCCGGACGATTTGAGGAAGCCCTGCAAAGTCTCTTGCGGGCTGGCGAATTGAATCCGCAACTCGCCCAATCCCAGGTGCGCGAAACTATGGTGCGAATTTTCCACATCCTGGGCGATGATAGCGACCTGGCCAACACCTACCGCAGCCGACTCGCTGCACTGCTGTATTGAATCTCCGGAAGATGTCCGCTGCCAGCGCCATGGTTGACCATCTCCCTGGCCACGCCGACAACCCAGCACAAAACACCGTCCCCACATCGCCGCCGGCACCCCGCAGCAGCGGTGGACGTAACCCCACTGTAGCAATCGGGAGCGGCGGAGCTAACCCCACTGCGGCAACCGGGCGCCAACCCACCGCGTCTGCGCTCCTCCGTCGAAACTTTGGTCTGGATCCAGTAACCGCCGCTGCCTTGCCTCCGACAGCACCGCGACGCGATCCGACCACCTGGCGCAGGCGTAGGCCAACTCGGATCTTTCGTCCGCATTCGTGGGGGCACACAGCCGCGGTCAGCGTCGCTCTGATATTGAGCTGGTGGTCGGTTGCTGTGACATCGGTGCAGGCCGGGCTCTATCATCGTCCTGTAGCCGGTGAGATTCTGCAACCGGTGGCGAACTGGTCGCGTTTCTTCGACACGGTGATTCCGCAACTTCGCTCCTTCGCCCCGCCCGATCCGCTGAGTGGGGCGTCGGCGAGTCGGTTGCGTCAGTCGGCGCTGCAACGGCTCCAGGAATTAGCCCAGCGACCCGAAGCCACGCTCTCCGCCGACGATTACGCCGACTGGAGTGGCTGGCTAGTCCGGTTGGTCAACGTGAACGGGCAAAGCACGCTGGAGCCGGCTCGGCGTGTCCTGGAGCGTGGACGGGCACGGTTCCCGCGGGATTATCGGCTGGCGGCCAATTTGGCCACGGTTTATCAGCTCAGCGGGGAATACGATCGCGCCCTGGCTTTGCTGCAGGAGAGCCTGACCCTGGCGCCTCCGTCGGCCCAGGAGTGGGAACGCTGGCATCTCCGCTTGCTCCTGCAACGCCGCGCTCAGGATCACGACCGCCGCATCGGTAAACTTCCCCGCGACGAAGCTGTGCTCGACGATTTGTTCGCCCTCCGCTGGTGGGAAACACCGCCACACAGCGCGGCACCGGACCGGCAAGCGACTTCCCCTTCCGATCCTCACAGCGGGCTGACCTTGGCCGCTCCTGGTCCGCCATCGCTGCCGACTCAGGCTGGGGAAGTGCTGCAGCAATTGCTGATCTGGTTTCCCTATGACGGGCAGTTGTGGTGGCTGCTAGGGGAATGGCTAGCGGCGAGGCAGGAATGGTCGTCGGCGGTCAAGGCGTTTCAGTCGGCCAGCGACCTGCGCGTCGGTGGTGCCTTCTTTCGCCAGCGCCGTGCTGCAGTGTTGCAAGCAGCCGAGCAGTATCGTCCACCAAGCCCGGCCATCCTGCTGCCGGAAATCCCTGCCGCGGAAGATTCCCAGCGGGAGCTTACGTCACCCGCTCCTGGCGCAGACGGTGTCCAGCCGGCCCGACCCTTGTGGTCGCGCTTCGATTGGCGGGCCTGGACACTGCTGGCAGTCGGCGGATTGCTCTTGCTCTTTTTGGGCGGCTGGCAGATTCGCCTCTGGGCCGGCCGACTGTTCCGCCGCTGCACTTGATGCGGGGTCCTGGCCAGCGGTGTTCCTTTTATATCGCAAAAGTCATCTTTTTACCGCCGAGGCCAACGCGAGCGGCTCAGCTCACCGTGAGGGGCCGAACCGCCGCCATGACTAGCCGGAGGAACAGCCCATGGACAGCACAGCCCGCGACTTCCTCGAACAATTGCTGCGTACTCCGAGTCCCAGCGGCTACGAACAAGCGGTGCAGGAGATCGTGCGGCGATGGTCGGCGGAGTTTGCCGATGCCGTCCACACCGATCGCCACGGCAACGTGATCGCCGTTCGACATCCCGATGGCCAGCCACGCGTCATGCTTGCCGGTCACTGCGACCAGATCGGCTTGATGGTGCAGCACATAGACGAGCGTGGCTTCTTGTACGTGCAGCCGATCGGTGGCTGGGACATGCAGATTCTGCTGGGTCAGACGCTGACGGTCTGGACGGCGCAGGGTCCGATAACTGGTGTCCTCTCGCGCAAGGCGCCCCATTTGCTCACCCCCGACGAACGCAAGAAGGTGCCGGAGTTCCATGAAGTCTGGCTGGACATCGGCGTCTCCAGCCGCGAGGAAGCCGAACAGCTGGTTCGCATCGGCGATCCGGTTACCGTGCATCTCGAAGTGCGCCCGATGCGCAACGGATTGCTGGCCGCTCCTGGTTTGGATGACAAAGTCGGGGTCTGGGTCGTGATGGAAGTGCTGCGTCGGCTCCGGCAGACGGAATTGCACGCTGCTATCTTCTGCGTTTCGACAGTGCAGGAGGAAATCGGCCTGCGCGGCGCGACCACCAGCAGCTACGGTATCCACCCGACCGTGGGTATCGCCGTGGACGTTACCCACGCCACCGACACCCCGGGCAATGAACGCAAACAGATCGGCGAGGTCGCCCTGGGGAACGGGCCGGTATTGGTGCGCGGCCCCAACATCAATCCCCGCGTCTTTGAACGCCTCGAAGCCGCCGCTCACCGTCTTGGCATTCGCTACCAACTTCGCGGTCATCCCCGCGGCACGGGGACCGATGCCAACGTCATGCAACTCAGCCGCGACGGCGTCGCCACCGGATTGGTCGGCATCCCCAACCGCTACATGCACAGTCCGGTGGAAATGGTCAGTCTCGCCGATCTGGACGCCGCCGCTTCCTTGCTTGCCGAATTCTGCCGCAGCCTCCGTCCCGGTGACGACTGGACACCTTAGTATCGCGAGCCAGAGTGCATCGGTTCCGTCGGGTCAGCCACTGGCCCCTGCGGTGCCGAAGGAATAAAGGATGTCGGCGGGGCAGTTTCACTTCCTGCGGGCTCCAGTCGTCTCGAGCCGACCCGGTTAGCCGCTGTGCTCTTACATCCCGCGACGACCGCCGCCAGCAAAACCGCCATCACTATCTGGCTTAGTTTCCCCATCATCTTACTCCTGCTGCTGAATCTAAGGATGCGCTGGGACTGATTGGGCTTAGCTGTTCCGCCGTTATTCAGCTGAGCGGACTCTATATGCCGCATGCTTTGCCGAAACTTAGTTTCTAATTTACCATCTGGCAAGCTTGCTCCACCTTTAGGAACCTTAGCAGGGGTGGCAGCTACTCCGATTGTAACGATGCTGACGATTATAACGACTTGAGGGACGGCGCGAATCCCGACCCTAATACCGAATTTGACAACCAGCCGCTTATGGCCTATCCTATCAAGGGGGTAACTAGAAATGCAGGCGAATCGTCGAAGACAGCGATCCGGCGTGGCTGCGCTCGAGCTGGCTATCCTGCTGCCACTCTTGATGTTCCTCTTTGTGCTGGCTTTAGATTGGGGACGAATTTTTTACTATTCGCAGATATTAGAGAATTGTGCCCGGAATGGGGCCTTATATGGCAGCGATCCCTATTCGCCAGTGATGAAATCTTATAGTTCAGTCACCGAGGCAGCGCTGGCTGAAGCCAGTGATCTTGTCCCCAAGCCTCAGGTAAGCTGGCGCTACGAAGCCGACTCCAGCGGCCGCACTTATATAGTGGTGACGGCGTCCTGGACGTTCCAAACGCTGGCAAATTATCCCGGCATCCCTAGTACTACGGCATTGCAGCGAAGTGTACGTATGCCCGTCGCTCCAGCGGCTCCTCAATAGAGAACCTCTTATGCCCGCAGGCAGGCATTTTTCCCGGTCTCGACAACGCGCCGGGCCGCAGCGCCGTGGCGCGGCCTTATTAGAGTTCGCTCTAGTGGCGCCGATAGTATTCCTGCTATTATTAGGTCTAATCATTGGTGGATTCGGCATCTATCGCTATATCCAGGTGGCAGCACTGGCGCGGGAAGCGTCGCGCTGGGCAGCGGTGCACGGCGCCGATTTCGCACGCGAAAACAATCAACCCGCTCCGACGGCCAATGACATCCTGCAGCGAGTGATTCTGCCACGCGCCATCGGACTCGATCCCCGGCAGTTGACCTGCACCGTGACTTACAACACCAGTAACTCCCCTTATCGGGTTCAGGTAGTCAATGGCGAGGTCATCGCCGTCGCCAATACCGTCTCCGTGACCGTTCGGTATCGCTGGATACCCGAAGCTTTTCTCGGCGGGGTAACACTGAGCAGTACTTCCGTCAGTCCTATCTATTATTAGGGGGCGATCCAGGAGGGGTGGCTATGCGAGGGGTGTTCTCGGATCTAAGAACTTATCTTCGCGATAAGTCGTGGCGACGGCGGGCACAGGTCGCGGTACTGACTGCGGTCAGCATGGTGCCGGTATTAGGAGCGGTGGCGTTTGTAACCGATGGTGGTGTTCTGCTCGACCAGCGACGCCGCGTTCAGGCCACTGCCGATGCCGCAGCATTAGCGGCAGCTGTAGAGTTATATAGGTACTATGCCCAGTACAACGGCCTGGACAGCAACGGCGCTGCCCGGGCTGCGGCTCTAGATATTGCCGCTCGCGCTGGGTATTCCTTAGCCAATGGCTGCACTGTGGATGTGAATATCCCGCCGCGATCCGGTCTAGGCACAGGCAAACCTGGCTATGCCGAGGTGGTGATCCGTGCCCCGCAAGGACGGATATTTAGTTCCATTTTCGGGTCGGAAAACTTATCGGTCGCAGCGCGAGCGGTAGCCCGCTGCCGCTGGAATGCCCTGCAGGGTGGTCTGATTGTGCTGAAGCCGACGGGTCGCGGCACCCTGAATGCGGTGGGCAATGCCCGCGCCGTAGTACGAAACGCTTCCGTTTATGTCAATTCCAGCGACTCCGCTGGCGCGCTCGCGGTGGGGAATAGTTCTGTAACGGCCCCGAATTTCTATTTCAGCGGCACGCCGGGCTATTCGACCACCGGTGGGGCATCGGTTCGTGGAAATATATACAGCGGGCAGACCCCCGTTCCCGATCCGCTCAACTACCTGCCGCCGCCCGATCCTGCCTCCTTGCCAGTGCGGAGTCGGCAAACATTACGCCTCAGCGGTAAAGGCAATGTGACACTGCAACCCGGCGTGTACGTCGGCGGGATTAGTATTAGTGGCCAGGTCAACGTTACCTTGATGCCGGGCATTTATTATCTGCAAGGCGGAGGATTCCAGATGACCGGCCAGGGGGACCTCCGGGGAGCTAATGTTATGCTTTATAACGATCCGCGCTCGCCAGCGGACGATGTGACCATTGCCGGTCAGGGACGTGTGGACCTCAGTGCGCCAACTTCCGGGACTTATCAGGGGGTTGCTTTCTATCAGCGTCGGGATGCAACGAATGCCATCAGAGTTAGTGGTAATGGCAATGTGCAAATCCAGGGGGCGTATTACGCTGCCCACGGGATTGTAAGTTTTGTCGGCAACGGCACGGGAAACCTGGTCGCCACCCAGGTCGTCTCTTTCCAGGTGGTGATCACGGGCAATGGCGACGTGACCATTAATTGGGTCGAAAGCAACGTTGCCCGCACACGCAGTATTGGTCTGGTGGAATGATTCCCTCGCGGATCGCCTAGATCGTGCTCCTGGCACGGAGACAATTTAGCCGGGTTAGGCGAGCTTAAAAAGAGAAAGGCGGGAATGCCCCGCCAAATTTCGCAAGACTGCGCGATGGCTCGATGGGTGGCGAAGTGCGGTTAGCCTTCGCGCTTCTGAGCGGCTAAGGTACGGATGCGTTGGGCAAGTAGAGCGATGTCGAAAGGTTTCTTGAAAGCGTCATTAAAGCCGAGTTGCAACAGTCCCTCCGGATTCGGCTCATCTTCCAGGGCCAGGGCGATGATATAGGTGTCTTTGTATTCGTCGTTGCGGCGGAGGTTCTGGGCAATCTGGATACCCTCGCTGCGTCCCATGGCCAGGTCGATAATGATGGTGTCGGGATGGAAACTCTCGGCGAGGATGCCGGCCTCAAAGCCGCTGTTGGCGACCTGGATGCGGAAATCTTCGGATTCCGGCAGCAGCTCTTTGAGCCGCTGGATAAAGAGGTCCTCCGCACCGAGGATGAGGATTTTATGCCACATTTCCTCTTCCAGTTCGCCGAGGGGCATGCCATGCTCTTTGAGGAAGCGAATCAGGCTCTCCCTCGGTATCCGCCGGTCCTGGCTGCCGGGGATGCGGTAGCCCCGGAGTCGGCCGGAGTCGAACCATTTGCTGACGGTGCGTGGGGCCACTTTACAGATTTTTGCCACCTGCCCGGTCGTGAACACTTTCCTCATAGCACGCGCTCCAATCTATGCCCGTGAAAGGTGGTGCGAATGCGGGTTTCGCTACCACCCGATTCCCCTCGCCTCGGGGGCGTGGTCCTGCGGGTCGTTCAGGCCACGCTTCTCCCCAGGCCATTCCCCATGCCTGCCAGACCGTGCTGGGTAGTTCCTCTCGCCTTTTCGGGCATCCCACTCGTGTTTGAGGCATTGATTTTTTCGTCATACGCGCGTGTTTCTAATCAGAAAAATGCCTCAATTTGGGGAACTTCCGTCTTTCCGCAACCCTGCCTGACGCCGCATAAACCATACACTCCATGTATTTCATGCATATCTTGCAGACATATTATCCTGTTCAGACGCATCAGACTGATCTCCGAGCAGTGGCCCGTCCTTGTTCTGGAGAGAAGAACTGTCGGCTTGCGCGTTCCGGATTAGTCAGCGAGCCGATTATGCGAAGGAGATGCCATTTTCACAGCACCCCAGCAAAAGGTTGCTTCGACCGTTTTGAGTTGGCTGGCTCGCGATAACTGCCGAAACAGCATGCGGACAAGCTGCGGTGCACCGGTTTCTCCATCCGTGGTGCTATTTTGGCAGCAGTTAAGCACTCATAATGGGTTTTCCGTATGGCGTTTCATTGCTTTCGTTTGTAAATTTCTCCTTTACCGGGCCGCGAAAATAAAGAGGCGAGCACGACGTAAGTGCTGGCCGTGAAGAAGCATCAGCGATCGGCAGCGAGCAAGCGTTAGGCTCAGGATGGCGTGACGGCATGCGGGTTGCTCACCTGCCATAGTGCCGGAGTGTGTTGCGGGGCGTGCCTGAGAGGCGAAAAGGCGCGGCAACGAAGCGGAGGTAGCGAGATGGGGACCTTGCGGCTGGGATGGCTGCTTGTCGGAGTGACCGGGGCGGTTTTCACGTTGGTCGGGTGCACCGGAAACGCTGGAACGTCACCAGGAGCCTTGGGGCAATTGCAACCGCTGGTCGAAGAGGAACCGCTGCGGCTACGGATTCGCGGCACAGATGAACGCGGCCGACGCGTCAATGAGGTTTTTATCAACGGTCGCTGGGTAGGCGTGTTCAACGACCCCGTGTTTGACCAGTGGCTGGCGTATCAGGTGGCACGGTACGAGGCGTTTTACCAGCAGACCGGCACCCCGAAAGCGGTCCTTCCAGAGCGCCAAGGGTGTCGTTATGTTTTTCGTACGCCGGTGATCCTGGAGGTGGCAGGAGACGGCCATGCGATGGGTGCGGTGCATGCCGTCACGCGAAAGCTCCGCGACGCCGGGTTTGCTATGCCGCCGCAGATCGTTTCCCCCGACGGTTCCGGAAGCTGATCGCCGCCACGCGGATGCCCACCGCTTTCGAACCTGGCGAACCGGGCAAATGGTCTGGTGGGTGGTTCCTCTGGAGCGGCCCGTGTACACTATAGGCAATTGCGGTTAGTAATGCACCGGCTATCCTGGGAGAAAAAGCATGCTTCCGAAACGAATCGGGGATTTTCTGCGGCAGGCGAAAACGTTCTGCCTGGGGTTGGCGTTCATCGTGTCGGCCTGGACAATGGTCTGCGGGCAGGAAGAAACTGTGATTCGGCGGTTGTTCGAACAGTTGCGCAGCAGCGATCCGTTGCGGCGGGGGGAAGCAGCGCGGGACCTGTTGCAGCTCGCGCCGCAGGCGACTCAGTCCCTGGAAATGTTCCTCGAAGCGTTGCTGGATGCGGACGAAACGGTCCGGCAAACCGCTGCCGAGGCTCTGGTTCGCATAGGGCCGAAAGTCGTTCCCGACCTGGCGAAAGTACTGACCGGCCCCAGTAAAGCGTTACGTCGCCGCGTCGCGGTGGTGCTGGGACAAATGGGGCCGTCTGCCAAAGCCGCCGTCCCCGCCCTGGAAAAGGCACTTCAGGACGCCGATGCCGATACTCGGGCTTTTGCGGCGCTGGCGCTGGTGCGGATCAGCCCGGAACGTACCGAACTGGTGCCGCTTCTGAAGCCCCTCCTGAACGAGCCGGACCCCCATCTCCGCGTGGCGCTGGTGTATGCCGTGGAACTGCTGGCACAACAGCAACCGGAAGCGGGGAAATTGCTGGAGCTGGCCAGCGAAGACCGTTCCTGGGAGGTGCGACTGGCGGCCGTGGCGGTGTTGGGTCGGCTCGGCAAATCCACCAAATCTGCCCTGCCGACTCTGCGACGACGTCTGGCCGACGAACACGGACTGGTACGGGTCAGCGCGGTGGCTGCGCTGTTGCAGATCGGCGAAACTCCCCGGGCCGAACTGGTTCCCGTCCTGCAACATGCCCTCGACGATCGGGATGCCGCAGTCCGCCGAGCTGCGGTACTAGTGCTCAAGGAATGCGGCATGGCCGGGCAGCCAGCGCTGCTGGCTCTAAAACGCCTGGCCGAAAGCGATCCCGACCCGGTCATCCGCAGTCTCGCCGAACAAACTCTCCACACCTTGCGACCGCCGGGCTAAGCGTGGGCTTCTCGCGTCGGCGACGGTTGTGAACGCGACCGACAGGCACGGCCAGTCGCGCCGCATTCGCAGGTCACGTCGGATTGCGACGGTGTTCGCGAGCAGTTGCCGGGCTTGTCCGCGTATCGGTGGCACTGAATGTCCCCGGCAGGTATGGGCCAGTTTCGGACTTTTGCGAGTTGGCACGATCGGAACAGGGCGGTACCGGCAGCGTCGTCTCGCTGTTAGCCGGCGAGTGGGAACCGTCGGCCACGCGTGCTGGCAGACCATGGCGACTGCCGTTGTCCACGACCCGGGAGATTTTCTGACCCAGCCACTCGCTGACGTACCACAGTCCCAATCCGCCGACCATCAGCGCCGCCAGCAGTGCCAGCCAATACCGCAGCGTATCGAATCCTTGCAACCATCGTCGCATGGCCTCGGCGTAATAATACCCGCCCAGCACCAGCGCTCCACCTGCCAGAGCCAGGAACGTCGCATCGCAGGCGAGAAATCGCCACCACGGATACCGTAACATGCCCGCCGACACAAACACGCCGGTTCGCAATCCCGGGATCGGCAGCAACCGCGCCAGGATCAACCAGACCGCCCCCGCTTGTCGAAAGCTGCGTTCGATGGCCCGACGCCGCGGGTCCGCAAACCACGATTTCAGTCCCCAGACCAGCAGCAACCGCCGACCTCCGAACCGCCCCAGACCATATAAAGCCACGTCCGCGGAAAGCACGCCGGCTATCGCGGCCAGCCAGGCCAACTCCGGTCGCAATTGCCAGGCACCGACCGCCAAACCCCAGGCCAGCAGGGCTGGTTCTTCCGGCATCAGGAACGCGACAATCACCATGGAGACGAAAATCGTTCCGTAGGCGTGTAATCCCGCGATCAGCGTGGCTAGCCAGAACTGCAAGTGTAGGCCCTCCGCAGATCCGTTTGGTGTGGCGACTTGGCCTGCCATTTCGGTCAGCACTGCGGCCAGCGGCTCGTCATCCAATCCTGGGCAAGAAAAAGCTCAAGGTGGCGCCGGCTCTCTTCCCGCGCACCGGTCTCACGGCGCGCCGATGAATATCGCCGGCCGCCGCCCGTTTTTTACTGCCTTGCCGGTTTTCTGTTGCGTCATCCCGGAAAGCGAGTCGTGATGTTGGCGCAGAAAATGCCGGCGTCGTCGCCGGTTTCGGCGAACTAGAAGTATGCCGAAAATGGGAGCCGTGAAAAGTCTAACTCGTATAACTCCGACGCCGCCAGCAGCAAATAGCGATTTGCCGCCAAGAGCAGCGGGCGTAAGTCCGGCGTGGTTTTCGGAAGCACGCTTGCAACGACGCTACCCCGATTGTCCGGCAGCGCACCGGGCAAACACGCTCGCAGGGGTGATTGCGTACGCATTCGCACACAGTCGTCGCGCAGACGACCAAGAGCGGCCGGCGTAAGGTTCGGCGAACGTACTGTTAGGACGATTCCGCACGCGTTCGCACACAGTCGTTGCGCAGACGAGCAAGAGCGGTGTCAGCCCGCCGTGGTTACGCAGACGCGATTGCAACAGCGTTGCCCCATCACACCGGGGACAATCTCCCGAACAATCTCGGTAATGCCTTTGCAGATCCGGTTCGCACACCACGGCGTGCATTGATCGTCGGAAGGCGCATTCCCCGGCCAGCGCGATTATCGTGCACCAGGGCGGGCTCACGCCCGCCGCTCCTGACGGCGGACGTTCATCGTCGGAAGGCGCATTCCCCTGCCAGCGCGATTATCGCACACCACGGCGAGCTCACGCTCGCCGCT
>Ga0101943_1000875_pt1 | contig 34706 bp, 32 predicted proteins | sample DewCreD2012metaG_5_FD_75244 | JGI IMG/M metagenome (GOLD analysis project Ga0101943, IMG submission 75244) | Hot spring sediment bacterial and archeal communities from British Columbia, Canada, to study Microbial Dark Matter (Phase II) - Dewar... ... | reverse complement strand
CAATGCTGGGCTACCGGCGTAACGGGCTGCACCGGCTGCACGGGTCGCCGGGGCTCGTCCTCTTCCACCAGAAGGATGCAAGAAGAAAGGGCAAAAGCCAGTAAAAGAAGCAAAAGCGGGCGAAGCATAGTCAAACTTCCTTTCTAGGGGCAGTTGGCGTAGGTGTCGTAGGTGTAGGTTCCCCTATAGGTGACGCCAGCAGTGCTCACCACTTCCACTGTCACCTCAGTCTCCCCGTTCTTGGAAGGTGGCGGTGGGTTGGTGGTGACCGGGGGGGGTAGTACAGGAACTACCACGACCGCAAATGGCTGAAGGCTTTGCGGAACACCCGTTTGGCCGAAGGTCAGTTTACCCACAAAGGTGTACCTTCCGTTCGAGTAGGTCAAATCCGCTTTCGGACGAGGCTCCACCAAGGTTCTTCCTGATATGTTCCCTGGATAAATTTCGGTAATGCTCTGAATGCGGTCGGGGTCGGGTGCCCGGAAGCTATAGCGTATGTAGGAGTCCTGATTAGTACAGAAAACATAGGCTCCATCGGAGGTTCGACGCCAGTTGCTGTCGAAGCGGAAGTCAGATGCTGGTAAACCGACCACTAAAATGCAGCTCGAGAGCACCAGGGGTAACAGGAGCAACAGCCAGGGTAGTTTTCTCATGCCTCGAGCCTAGCACAAGCCCCCCCCTGTGCCTAGTTGTAGACACGCTGTCTTAAGCGAAATTAATCAAACTTCCTACAGAACGGATTTTTTGCAAGTTTTACAAAATTGCTGACTAAACTGAAAGGTTACGCCAGCAGGATGGGACGCTCGAGGTAGTAGGCCACGCGCTCCAGGAGTTTGCCGGCCAGTTCGGTGCTCATGTCACCGCTGAGCGTGAGCAGGGCATGATCGCCGCTGGCCCGGCCCAGGGTGAGGGTGGAGAGGCCAGGGAAGATGACCTGATCGAAGGCGCTATCCACCAGCGAAAGCACCACCAGCCCCTCGGCGGGGTCGGAGGCCATACGCAAGGAGTCCAGCGCGCCGCGCAGCGACTGGGAAGGGGCTACCCGCAGGCTTTTGAGCTCGTTGCCCTCGAGGTGGCCCTTGGTGGGGCGCAAAGGGGTCTGGGTGTCGGCCAGGGCTTTGTCGGCGGCGCGGTACAGCAGGGCATCCAGTCCCACTTCCATGTGCCATGCCTCGCTCAGGGTCTGGGCAGCGTCCTGTGCTGGCCCAATTTCAACCAGGCGCTGCCAGGCCTGAACCCGCAACACTGGGGTGCTGGGAGCAGGGGATACGGGGGCCGCCACGGGCTCAGGTTCGGGCGGTGTCAACGGTTCTGCGGGTGGAGTAGGCGAGGGAGCAGGAGGGGTCTCCACCGGAGCCTGGAATTCGGGTGTAGGTGGGAGCTCTGGTTCAGCCAGGGGGGGTTCGGGGGCATTGGTGAAGCTCATGCCTGCTGCCAGGGGTTCGGGTGCAGGGGCAGGAATCTCGGGGGCAGTCAGGATTTCCTGGGTCTCCCAGATGAGCTTGTTGGTACTGCTGGAGGGCTCGAGGTCGGCCTCGGTGGGCAGGGGGGGCAGGCTGGCCAGTTCGGGATTGACCTCCGTTGCCGGGTCTGTGAGGTTGGGGAAGGGCTCGGGTTCATCCCACTGGAGGGTGGAGAGGGGTTCGGAGGCTACCAGCGGCTCGGGTTCTTCGAAGTTGGGCACGATTTCGGGCTCGGGGGCCAGGGTGGGGGCTTCCTCGAAGGCAGCTGCAGCCGGAGGTACCTGAGGAGGTATGGTGTCGAGGTCGATATCAAACTCGATGTCTTCCAGGGTGGGCAGGGCCGATGCTGGCGGCGGGGGTGGGACAGTGGGGCTCGAGGGAACCAGGTCGCCGAGCTGTACCCCCTCTTTTTGTAAAGCGGCTTGAGCCTGGGCCATGTCGGGCACGGCGCCAGGGGGAGGGGCTACCTCCTCGGGGGCAGGGGGCAGGTTGACCTCACCGGCCATTACTCTTGCCAGAAAGGCTAAAATATCCCGCTCTACTACCGTGCCGTCGGGGCCGGTGCCCTTAATTTGGTGCCAATCTATGCCGTTCTCTTCCGCCAGACGACGGGCCAGCGGTGTGATTTTGACTTCGCTCATGCTTTTTACATCATAGCGCAGAAGTGGCGATTTTACGTGCATATTCGCCCAATGGTCTGCGGATAGGCTAAATTGCCCTACTTTGTGGGCTATTCGAGCCTCGCAGCTCTGAGAATGTTTTCGCCTCCGGTATAACGTTGAGGTATGGAAAGTCGCTTTGCTTCTTTGCTGGTGCAGTACTGTCTGGATCTACAGCCGGGCCAGACCGTGCTGATTGAAGCCGAACCCGCAGCGCTACCTTTGCTCGAGGCCCTGCAGGAGGTGGTTTTACAACATGGCGCCTATCCCATCGTGCAGCTTTTCCCGGCGGCGGTCTCGAGGCCTTTTTTCGAATGGGGCGAGGCCTGGCTGGATCAGCCGCCGCTACCCCAGATGCGTCTTATGGAACAAGTAGATGCCAGCCTGCGCATCGAGAGCGCCCTGAACCCGCTCGAGCTTAGCGAGGTGCCCCCAGCCCGCATAGCCCAGTTTGAGGCGGGCTGGCGGCCCTACAAGCGGATGCGGGCCCGCAAGCGCTGGTGCCTGACCCTGTACCCCACCGCCGGCTACGCCCAGCAGGCCGGGATGTCCACAACAGGCTTCCGGGCCTTTGTGGAGCGAGCCCTGTACCTCGACCGACCCGATCCCATCGCAGCCTGGCACGAACTCTCGGCATTCCAGGCCGCCCTCATCGAGCGGCTGCGTAAGGTAAAGGAACTCCGCATCCAGGCCGACGAAACCGACCTACGCTTATCGGTGGAAGGGCGCACCTGGATTAACTCCGACGGCAAGCGCAACATGCCCAGCGGGGAGGTGTTTACCAGCCCACTCGAGGCCTCGGTTGAGGGCCCGGTGCGCTTCAACCTGCCGGTGGTGGTGGCAGGCCAGCGGGTGGAAGGGGTGCGCCTGGTCTTTCGGGCGGGGCGGGTGGTGGAGGCCAGCGCCCAGACCGGCGAGGAATACCTGCTGAAGATGCTCGAGGCCGACCCAGGGGCCCGCTGCTTGGGCGAGGTGGGCATCGGCACCAACTTCGGTATCACCCACCCCACCGGCCTTATCCTCTACGACGAAAAAATCGGTGGCACGGTGCACCTGGCTTTGGGCCAGAGCTACCCCGAAACCGGCGGAACCAACACCTCCTCGATCCACTGGGATCTGATTCTGGATCTGCGCCGCGGGGGGCGTCTTCTGGCCGACGGAGAGGTTTTGCAGGAAGATGGACGGTTTGTGGGGCTTTAGGCCCTGCTGACCGAACCGGCCCCTCAAAAAAATAGCCGCCCACCTGGGCGGCTACCGGCCGGCAGAGAAGGTTAGGCCTTTTCTTTGTCTTTGTCCTCTTCCAGCGCAATCTGGCTGAGGAGATCGCCGAACACATCGCCAAGCTTAACGTTGGTGTTGGAGGTAGCAACCACGCTGGGGTCGTAGTTGGTATAGGAGGCAGCCCCGCCACCCATGCCGTAGTCGTAGTCGTGGTCGCGGCCGCGCCCTTCGCGGGCCCCACCTTTGCCCTTCGAACGCTTGGGGCGCTCGCCTTCCTTGCCCTCGCGGCGGCCCTTGCGACCCTCGCCTTCCTCCCCGCCGGGGATGCTAACTGCATGGGCCGGGGGAGGTAGCAGGCGTTTGCGCGAGAGGCTGATGCGCTGCTCTACCGGGTCAATCTGGAGGATGGCCGCCTCCACCTCGTCGCCCTTCTTGAAGATCTCGGAAGGCTTCTCGACGCGCTCGTAGGCCAGCTCGGAGACGTGAATCAGGCCTTCGATGCCCGGCTCGATCTCCACAAACACCCCGAAGTCGGTGAGGCCAGTGACCTTGCCCTTGACCGGCGTACCCGGGGGGTAGCGGTCGGGCAGGCTCTTCCAGGGGTCGGGCTGGGTCTGCTTTAGGCCCAGCGAGAGCCGGCGCTCCTCCGGGTCGATGCGCAGAACCTGGGCCTCTACTTCCTGGCCCTCCTTCAGGATCTCGCCAGGGTGCTTGGGGCGCTTGGTCCAGGACAGCTCGGAGATGTGAATGAGACCCTCGAGGCCGGGTTCCACCTCCACAAAGGCCCCGAACTGGGTTAGGCCGACCACCTTGCCGGTGAGCCTGGAGCCCACAGGGTATTTTTCGGAGACGGTCAGCCAGGGATCCTGGGTGAGGGCTTTCATCGAGAGGTTGACCCGTTCGCGCTCGGTGTCCACTGAGAGCACCTTGGCTTTGACGGTCTGGCCCTTCTGCACCACATCCTTGGGGTGATTGAAGCGGCCCCAGGTAATTTCGCTGCGGTGCACCAGGCCATCCACGCCGCCTAAAGCCACAAACACGCCAAAATCGGTGACCTCAACCACCTGGCCCTCGACAATATCGCCTTCTTTCAGGCTGGCGAGTATCCGGCTCCGGGCTGCTTTTTGCTCGGCTTCCAGCACCGTACGGCGCGACAGGATAATCCGGCCTTTTTTGCGATTGAGTTCGATGATTTTGACCAGAAAGCTCTGGCCTACATACTCGTCGAGATCGGGGGTACGTTTCAGATCCACCTGGCTGGCAGGCAGGAAGGCGCGAAGGCCCTCGATGGTCGCTACCAGACCCCCTTTGACCTTTTCCTTAACCTGCACCATTACCGGTTCGCCCTGCTCGTAGAGGGCCTGAATCTTGACCCAGCTCTGGTCGGCCTCGGCCCGCTTTTTGGAGAGCACCACCTGGCCGTTCTCGAGGTCGGCCCGCACCACGTAAGCAGTCACGGTGTCGCCTGGCTTGAGGAGATTCTTGAGCTCCTCTTCGGACAGGTTCTCCTCGGTGAGCTGGTTGAACGGGATAACGGCTTCGGTGCGCGCCCCGATGTCCACCATCACGCCATCGTTGGTGACGAAAACCACTGTGCCGGTGACAATCTGGCCGCGCTGGACGGTCTTCTCGAGCCTTGCCTCTGCGTCTTGCAGGGCCTGCTCCATGCTAAAAGCTTGGGGTTCTTTTCCAGTTTCCACTGGAGTCTGGGTAGCTTGGTCTTCCATTCGCCTGTTTCCTCTCTGCCTTTGCCGTTCGCCGCGCTAAAACCCCGCCCAGATTGCTCTGGGACTGGGTTGTTGATGGTCTGCGCGACGGGTTGTCTCCCCAGGGATTCTAGACCCTATGCTGAGACATACCTGTCATTTATAGCATAGGCGCTCGAGTTTGTCCAACACGATAGGACAATTGGGGCGGTTGTGGATACTCAGTCTAGGGCAGGCTTTCTCATGCTTCGCTGTGGGGGGTGGCGAAGGGGTGCTAGAGCCGGTGCTCTTCCGGTGCGTGCCCTTCTACCCAGTGAGAGCCATCGGGTAAAAACTCCTTTTTCCAGACCGGTAGAATTTGTTTGACCCGCTCAATGGCATAGCGGCAGGCTTCGAAAGCCTCGGGGCGGTGGGGGGCCGAAACCACTATTAAGATGGAGCCCTCGCCGGGCAGCACCCGGCCCAGGCGGTGCCACAAGGCCACCCGGCCCAGCACCCAGCGCGCGCGCATCTCGGCGATAATCTGCTGCATTACCTTCTCGGCCATGCCGGGGTAGGCCTCGTACTCCAGATAGCTCACCAACAGGCCTTTGTTGGGGCTACGGGTGGTGCCCAAAAAGCTGACCACAGCGCCGTAGGGGTGGTCTGAAGCCCAGTCTACCCAGGGTTGCAGGGCCAGGGCTTCGTAGGTCAGGCCAAAGCTTTCGTTTCCAGTGGCCAGGGCTGGGTCAGCGGCGGGTGTAGTGGATCCGCCCGATACCGGCGGTAAGAAAGCCAGCTCATCACCGTCCTTGAGTGGCTGGTGGGGCTGGGCGAGCTGTTCGTTGATGGCGGCCAGCCCGCCGCTGAGCCGCAGGGGATACTGGGCTTCCAGCAGGGCTTTGACATCGGCCACGGTGGAACCTTCTGGCAGCTCGAGCTGCAACCGGGCCTGTCCGGCCTGCTCGCGGAAAAGGGCAAACAACAACACCTGTACGCGCATATTTATAAGAATAGTCCAGGGTTATGGCTGGGATGCATTAAGAGCACCTCCAATACTGGCTGGTCACTTTCCCATATACACCTGGCTCATGGTAAAAGCCACCGATAAGGCCCTTTCGTAGCGCATGCGAACCGGGCCCAGAAGGGTTAGCTCGCCGATCTGGTCGTTGACTTTAATGCCGGCTTGCACCAGCGAAAGCCCTTCATTTTCGCCGACCCGAACATTCACGCCGCCGGGCGGGGTAAAGGTGGAGTCGCTGGGGGCCTCGAACACCGCAATGGCCTGGCGCAAAAACAGAGGGTTTTGAGCCTCGGGCTCGCTGAGCAAGAGACCCATTCCCTCGCGGTACTCCTCCTGGCTGCCCTGGGCGAAGGCCCTTCCGATGGACTCGTACAGTTCCATCATGGCGGGTGTGCTGGCCTTAACTGGCTCGCTGGCTTTGTACAGGCGTTGCTCAGCCTCATTGAGCTGGGCTTCGGTGGGTGTGAAGGATAGCTCGATGCGGGCTTCGCGAACCCGCCCACCTTCCAGTACCGCCACCGCCAGAACTTTGCCAGATGTCAGGTTGGAAAGGTGCACCTGCAACAGTTTGGGTGCACGCTGGGGCCGTAGCCGCAGGGTGGCGGGGTAACCGGCTAGCTTGGAGGCTACCTGCACCAGCAGCGCCTCTCGTCTTGGGCCGGCATCCTCCAGTACCTGGGCCAACTTCTCCAGCATGGCCTGAGGTAAGGGGTTGGGGGGTAGTTTGGAGAGCGCGTAGTGATGGAATCCGGCGCGGGTGGGTACACGACCCGCCGAAGTGTGGGGTTTGCCGATTAAGCCTTGCTGCTCGAGCTCAATCAGCTCATACCGCACGGTGGCCGGCGAAAGCGACAACTGCTGGGCCAGTACCCCCGAAGGCACGGGGGCTTGGGTCTGGATGTAGATATCTACCAGAAGATGCAGTATGCGCCGCTGCCGCTCGGTCATGTTCGAATTCTAGTTTAGAGCCAGATGGGTTGTAGGGGGTATGGTGGGTTGCATTGTAGGACAGCTTGCGGTTGCCCGGCGCGCGGGTTTTGTTTGTGGCAAAGTTTGTTGGACATCTGGTATTTATTGACCCTAATGAGGCAATTTGTGTCATGCGAATGTGCAAAGTGTAAATAAAAAGATTAACAATTGTCACAAAAAGCATTGACAACTTACACAATCTGCCGGTAGCCTTATGCTCAGGAGGTGAGGGGTTGATGAAAAACCTTCGACTACCGTTTGGCTTGGCGGCATTGCTGGGTGGCCTGGCTTTTGCCCAAGACCCTGAGTTCAGCGCTGCCGACACCGCCTGGATGCTGGTGGCTACCGGCCTGGTTCTGCTAATGACGCCGGCGCTGGCTTTCTTTTATGGGGGGATGGTTCGCTCAAAAAACGCCCTTAACACCATGATGATGAGCTTCTCGGCGCTGGGCTTTGTGGCTGTGGCCTGGGCCTTGTTGGGCTACACCCTGGCCCTCTCCGGGGATGGCAACTTTATCGGTGACCTGCGCTACTTGTTCTTGAACAACGTGGGTATGGAGAACAAGGGGGCGATTGTTTCCATCACCATTCCCCACATGCTTTGGATGATCTTTCAGGGAACCTTTGCCATTATCACCGCGGCCCTGATCTCCGGTGCGGTGGTGGAACGGATGCGCTTCCCGGCCTTTTTGCTGTTCATCACCCTCTGGAGCCTTCTGGTTTACGCGCCCATTGCCAAATGGGTCTGGGGGGGTGGCTTCCTGGCTGACCTGGGGGCCTGGGACTTCGCCGGCGGTACGGTGGTACACATCAACTCCGGGATTGCCGCGGTGGTAGCAGCCCTGGTGCTGGGGGCCCGCAAAGATTTTGGACGGCAGGCCATTCTGCCGCACAACGTGCCTTTTGTCTTGCTGGGGGCGGCGTTGTTGTGGTTTGGCTGGTTTGGCTTTAATGCGGGCAGCGCCTGGGCGGCCAGCACCACGGCCGGGCTGGCCCTGACCAACACCATCCTGGCCCCCGCTGCCACCATTGTGGCCTGGTCGCTCATCGATCTGATGCGGACGGGGCGGGTGACCGCTGTGGGGCTGGCTACCGCGATTGTGGTGGGCCTGGTGGTGATTACCCCTGCGGCTGCTTTTGTCTCTCCCTTCTACGCACTGGTGATGGGAGCGGTAGGGGCCTTCCCCAGCTATTTTGTGCTCTTATGGCGGGCCAGGAGTGGGATGGATGACTCGCTGGATGTGTTTGCAGCCCATGGGGTTGGCGGAATTACGGGTGCGATCCTGACCGGGGTGTTTGCCCAGAAGTCGGTTAACGGTTTGTTTGATGGTCTGATTGCAGGCAATCCGGCCCAGGTGCTGATCCAGGCCTTTGCCGTGCTTATAGCGGTGGTATACAGCGGGGCCATTACCTTTGTGCTGCTCAAGCTGGTGGGTGCCATTACCCCCCTCAAGGCGACTATCAAGGAAGAAGGGGTGGGTATGGATGTAAGCCAGCACGGCGAAGAGGCCTACACCAGCGGTGAAGGGGCCATCCTGGTCAAGAGCGAGACCGCTATGCCGATGGCCCGGCCTAAGCCGGCAGGTGGCACTGACTAAAGGAGGGTGTGATGAAGCTGATCGTTGCCATCATCCGGAGCGAAAAACTCAACGATGTGCTGGAGGCCCTCTTTAAGGCCGAGGTGCGGGGTTTATCAATCAGCCGCATACAGGGGCACGGCGGCGAGACCGAGCGGGTCGAGACCTACCGGGGTACTACCGTAAAGATGGAGCTTTCCGAGAAGGTGCGGCTGGAAATTGGCGTTTCAGATCACTTCGTTGAACCAACGGTGCGGGCTATTCTGGCCGGGGCTCGCACGGGCGAGGTGGGGGACGGCAAAATTTTTGTGCTTCCGGTAGAAAAGGTTTACCGTATCCGCACCGGTGAGCAGGATACCGCTGCGGTAACACCGGTCTCGTAGTTCGAGCAGCGCTCAGGGGCCCGGGCCATCAGGACTGATCCAGTCGCGGCGGCCCGGGTTTTGCCTTTCGGTGTTACTATGGTGGAGGCTTCATTTTGGTCTACGGTTGATTCCTGCTTGGTACAACACCACCCCCAGCGCAACCGCCGCGTTCAGGCTCTCAGCCCCCTCAGAGAGGGGGATTCTGGCTAGTTCGTCGCAGTGTTCGGCCACCAGCCGGCGCATACCCTCGCCCTCGGAGCCGATTACAAGGGCCAAGGGGCGCTGGTAGTCGAGTTCGGCAATGGTTTTGCTGGCTTTGCCGCTGGTGCCATAGACCCAGACCCCTTGCTGTTTGAGCTGCTCGAGGTAGCGCGGAATGTTTTTGACCTGCACCAAAGGTATCTTACTGGCTGTGCCCGCTGAAGCCTTCATTACCAGGGCAGACAGCGGCGCACTCCGGCGTTCTTCGGTCACCACCCCATGCGCCCCCAGGGCAAAAGCACTGCGGATGATGGCCCCGTAGTTGCGAGGGTCGGTGATGCCGTCCAGCACCACCAACAAGACCCGCTCGCCGCGCTCTTTGGCCAGCCGAAAAGGGGCCTCGAGGTCGGCGTAGGCAAGTTCTGTAATCTCGGCCACCAGCCCTTGGTGCTGGGTGGTGCGCACCATCTGATCGAGTTGGATGCGCGGTACAGTTTGGTACGAAGCCCCCAGTTTGTCCAGCTCTTTCAAAAGCCAGGCTTCCACACCCCTGGCTACCCAGACCTGCTCCACCCGGCCTTCGCGCAAGGCCTCCAAGACCGGATTGCGCCCATAGATCAACATGGGAACAGTCTAAACCGACCCTGGCTGATGGCGGCCAGAAAGTTAGATAACCCACCACCCAGGGTGGGTTGACACCGCGGCTCCCTCTATTTTGCCGAAAACGAGTACGGCGGGTTTTAGTTTTAGTTGCTCTGCTGCACCACCGACTCGTCAATAAGAGTCTGGCGGGCTGCGTTGATCTGCAGGGCTTTGACCTTGACATACTGGGCGCTGGTGGCGTGGGCCAGGGCGGTTTCCAGGTCGATTTGGTCGCGGGCGTAGAGCTCGGCCAGGTGGTCGTCGAAGGTCTGCATTCCATCCAGTGAGGAGTCTTTGAGGGCCTCGTAGATTTCGTTGGTGCGATCGGGGTCTCGAATGAGGTCGCGAATGCGTAGGTTGCCCTTGAGAATTTCCATGGCGCACACCCGCCCCCCTTGCTTACTGGGCAGAAGGCGCTGAGAGACAATCCCCACCAGCGACTCAGCAAAGAGGATGCGGGCCACCTCCCGTTCGTGGGGTGGGAACAGGTCGAGCACCCGGTTGACGGTGCGCACGGTATCGAGGGTGTGCAGGGTAGAGAAGACCAGGTGGCCGGTCTGGGCTGCTTCCAGGGCGGCAGCGGCAGTGGCGTGATCCCGAATCTCGCCGATCATGATGACATCGGGATCCTGGCGCATGGCTGCGACCAGCCCGTCTTTAAAGCTGGGGGCATCCTGCCCAATTTCCCGCTGCACGACGATAGACTTTTTGCTCCGATGCAGGTACTCGATGGGGTCTTCCAGGGTGACGATCATCTTGGAGTGGTGCTGGTTGATCTCGTCAATGATGCGGGCCAGGGTGGTGGATTTGCCCGAGCCGGTGGGGCCGGTGACCAGCACCAAACCCTTTTCTTTGTCGCGGAAGTAGTTGATGGTTTCTTGGGGTAGTGAGACAATTTTTAGCTTGCTCTCGTCGGAGTTGACCACCCGCATCACGCAGCTCACCGAGCCGCGCTGCTTGAACAGGTTAACCCTGAAACGGGCCACACCCGGCACGCCATAGGCCAGGTCTACCTGGCTGCGTTCGGCGAAGAGGGCTTTTTGCCGCTCGTTGCACATCAAGTCTACCAGCGCCTCGGTGTACTGCGGGGTAAGCGGGCTTTGGGTAATGGGGATAAGCCGACCATGCAGGCGGGCCATGATGGGCAGGCCCACGTGCAAATGGATGTCTGAAACTCCTTTGGCAACCAGGCTGGCGAGTAGCTCAGGAAAGGTCATAAGCAATTGCGATTGTAGGGGGGTTTTGCAAAACGACCCGGCCCCCTGCACACCCGGCTGTTACGTTAATTTTGTTTATTTGCGCTTGACAGGGATGGAGCAAAAATATCCGATTACAATCGTTTTTTTCTGTGTAATGGGGGGCGTTACGTGACTGGGTTGGGGCGTTACGAGCCTCGAGCGCAGGGGCTTTCGTCCTGGGTGCAGGGTATTAGACTAGGGACAGCCGAGACAGGGAGGGTGCCATGTACAAAAGAATCCTAATGCCCACCGATGGTAGTAACTGCAGCCAGCAGGCCATTCGCGAAGGCCTGGAAGTGGCGAAAAACATGGGGGCCCGGGTGACGTTTTTGTACGCCCTGGAGAACATCAGCTCGAGCCTCTGGATTAGCCCCGAGAGCGTGCCCTATGGCCTCGAGCTGCTCGAAGACCTCAAGCGGGTGGGGAGCGAAGCCCTGAGCAAAGCCGCCGAACTGGCCCAGGCGGCTGGGGTGGAGGCCGAGACCAAGCTGGTGGAGGCCCGGCCGGTGGAGGCCATCTTAGATGAGGCCAAAAACCACGACCTGGTCGTGATGGGAACCCACGGACGCAGCGGGCTGGATCGCTTCATGCTGGGCTCGGTGACCGAGGCGGTGCTGCACCGTTCGGAAAGACCGGTGTTGGTGCTGCGCTGCAAGTGAGCGCTGGGCGAGGGTGGGCCGTGGTACCAGGTGGCTGGCCTAAACTAAAGGGGTGCTACGCAAGCTCCGCGCCCTTTTAACTACCTGGTACGCCTACTTCCTGGAATACCGCGCCGAGGTGCTTTTGTGGGCCCTTTCGGCCATGCTGCCCCTTATTCTGATGGGCGTCTGGACGCAGGCCGCCGAAGGGGGCGGCTTTGCGCTTTCGGCCCCGGAGTTTGCCCGCTACTTTTTGTGCGTTTTTCTGGTGCGCCAGCTCACCATCGTCTGGGTGATCTGGGAGTTCCAGGACGATGTGGTGCAGGGGCGCCTGTCATTCAAGCTCTTGAAGCCCATCGACCCCGGCTGGGATCACCTGATGCAGCACCTGGCCGAGCGCCTGACCCGGCTGCCCTTTGGCCTGCTGATTGTGGCAGTTTTTCTGCTGGTGTATCCGCAGGCCCGCTTTGTGCCCGATGTGGAGGGGGTGCTGCTGGGCGTGGCGGCCTCGGTGGCGGCTTTTTTGCTGCGCTTCCTGATGCAGTACACCTTCGCCATGCTGTGCTTCTGGACCGAGCGCGGGGCCGCGGTGGAGGAGCTATGGTTTGTGGCCTACCTGTTTTTGTCGGGCCTGATTGCCCCCCTTTCGGTGTTTCCCGAAGCGGTGCGCAACCTTGCCCTCTTCACGCCCTTCCCCTACCTGGTCTACTTCCCGGCGGCGCTGTTTGCCGGGCTGCCGGTGCCCGGTGGGGTGGGGCAGGGCTTCTTGGTGCTGGGGGGTTGGTTTGCGGTCTTCTGGGTGATCAACCGCTGGCTATGGCGCAAAGGGCTCCGGCAGTTCTCCGGTATGGGGGCCTAGGCTTCTGACGACAACGGCCTCCAAGGGAAGCCGTTGGCGCTGCTCCAATAAGGTTCTAAGCGCAGGCCGTCCGAAGCAGTTTATCGGCGAACACAACGGCCTGCTCTTTCGACATGGCGTAACCGCGGTACCACATCTGTTGCCACTCGAGGTCGGTGAAGCGTTGTTGCACGCTTTCACGCCGCTTTTCCTGCAAGGTGCGATACAGTGCCGACAAAGGCGCACCGGTTCGCTTGGTTAACCCGGCCACCACACCCAGCGATACCGCAGTGCACCGGGCATCTTCCAGGAGTACGCGCTCGCGGGTGGTGCACCAGCCGGCCAGGGTGGTGAAAAAGCAGAGCACCCGCCGAACATGGCTGTGAATGTGGGGCAAAGCAAGCTGGAGGTGTTCTTGTGCAGTCGCGCCGTCGCCGCGCAGCAGGGCTATTTCGGCTAGGTTGGTGTGGGCCAGCGCCAAAAACCGGGGGACGCGCTTATCCAGGTGCTCGAGCCCTTGATTCTGAATGGGCAGGTGGCCTCCACGCGGGTTATCACCGTGCAGGGCACCGCCTACGTGCCGGTGGCCGACCTGGCCAGGGCCCTGGGCCAGAGCGTGGTGAAGGTACGGGGCGGCTACGAGATTCGCGCGGCGGGTGGGGCCAACCAGCTCATGGGCCAGTTTCAGGGCAAAGTGGGGGATCAGATCTTAACCGGGCTCTTCCGGGTGCAGGTGCAAAAGGTGGAGCGGATGGAAAGCTACACCACCCGCTTCGACAAAAACAGCCTCACCGTGCAACCCCGCAACCCCGACGAGGAGCTGGTGGTGGTGACGGGTGGCCTGCGCAACGCCAAGCAGTCGGGCGCGGTGGCCCCCTCGCTGGGCATCAACAACCCCGGCAACACCGCCCTGGCCGGGGCCGACGGGCGCTCTTTCCCGCCCATCGCCTACGACAGCCCCTCTGGCAGCAATACCGGTGGCGGCTTCACCCTGCTGCCCGGCGCAGCCATGAACTTTGCAGTGGTCTTCTCGGTGCCCAAAGGAACCGAGGTCAAGGCCCTGGTGCTGCGGGTGGGCGAGTACGGCGATACCGGTAGCAAGGATGTGCGGGTGGGCCTCTAAGTACCCCACAGAAGCTCCGCCCCTGGGCCCGTCGCGCTGCAAACAGTGGAGGGAAAATTAGGGGTGGGCACTTAGATAAGGACGACTCAAAGATAACACTCCCATGTGCTCGCAGAGGAGTGTTGTGGATGAGTAACGCGGATATAACGCTGTTTTGGCTAACCTGGAATCCGGGCCATGGTAAGACTGGATTCTACGGATGGCCGGATTGGGCTCACAACCCTAATACATCCCCGCCTCAAAAGCGTGGCGCTCGAGCGGGTCGGGCTGGCGCTAGTCTTTTGGGACGAGCCGGGGGTGGGCAAGCTCGAGCTACTGGATGCTCTCTACTCTAGCGAGGACGAGAGGAAAGCGACGGCTGCCCTTAAGGAGCTGAAAAGCTCGTTCACACGGTGCGCTCGAGCCTGGGGGCCTGGGTTGTGGAAGACCGTCCAGGTATTTTTTATCGCATCTGTCAATGCTGCGCCATCGCAGGAGTACTTGTGCCTCAACGGTGGTAAACGGCTAAGGCCTGCTCCTGCTTCGCCTCGCCTTATGCGCGGTTTTGTGGAACCTGTGGCCTCGAGCTGGCCGAGATTTTGGAAGAAAGTAAGAAATAGCGAAAACCAAGAGCTGTTTTGGTGGACGGAAACGAGATCTTACCAGGAGGTAATATGGGCTGGCAGAATTTCGCAAGTACCCTGTGGCTTCGGTGGATAATCGTCGTTTTAATCTTAGGCTTACCAGCCTGCAGCGGCACCCCACCAGATCCCCGCGCACGCGAAGCGATTATTCCAGCAACCACCAAAGTTTCTGATCCTTCCACGCGAGACGCGCTCACGCTGTATGACCCCGAGACCGGAATCCTGCGTTTTTCAACCTCCACACCACTGCTCGATAGCTTAAAGATAGACAACGTACTGGTCAGCGAACCTTCGTCCGCCGCTCCCTACGGTTACCTGCGAAAGATCAAGGCGATTCGGCGCGAAGGTGCTCAGGTGGTGCTCGAGACCGTTCAAGCCAATCTCACCGACGCAATTCACCAGGGCTGGCTCGAGGCTGCGGACGACCTCGAGGCTTCCGATCTGGCCTCCGCGATGGCTTTGGTGGAAGGGCTTTCGGTAGGGGTTGTTCAACCCACCGCTAACGTAGGCGATGGTTTCCGCTTTGAAGCCAGGTTTGACGAAACTGTACTCGATATCAACGAAGGGGACGTCAGGGTCAAAGTGCGCGTTAATGGCGTGTTCTACTTTAATGCGGGCTACAACATCGCTGTCGGCATCAAGCCCCGTTTTGGTATTCCACCCGCGTACGTTGACCACTTCGAGGCCTGGATAGGCTTCGAGCAGCGGGCGCAGCTCCAGGTCTCGGGGGAAGCGAATGCCCAAGTCAACAAGGAAAAGAAAGTGGCGGAATACCGCTTCAAACCCTTGTGCTTTGCGATTGGGCCAGTGCCGGTGTGCGTTGCCCCGACTGTCTACATTTTTGTGGGCGCAACCGGTGAGGTTAACCTAAGATTTAGCTACAATGCCGTGCAAACCGCTCAGGCAAAGATGGGCGCGAGATGGACAGATAGCAGGGGCTGGGAAGAAATTGAGCCCACACCGGCATTCAACACCTCGTTTGACCAAAACTTTGATATCAACGCCGGGCTCAAGACAAGGGCGTACACCAAAGCCGAAGGAGCCCTCATGCTCTATGGCATTGCAGGGCCGACAATTGGCGCACAAATGTCCATCGAACTCGACGTCGCTGTACCGCGCGACCCCTTCTGGATTTTGCGCGGGAGCCTCAGGGCCTACTACAGCTTCATCGTTGATATACCCGTTATCGGAAGGGTAGCAGAGCATAGCGGCACCCTTTATGAAATTGGCAGGGAGTTTGGGCGCTCCCCGGCCCCCCCACCCACGATCACCATCAGAACCAGCCCTGCTACCGTACAGCTCCGGGTCGAGACCGACCTGGCTCAGTTCTTCAGGGTTGCCCACCCCCTCGGGAACGTCGACCTGACCGTAACCTCCAATCTGGACGGCACCCTCTACAGCGGGAGCTGGAGCACCGACCCCAATAGCCTGTTTGGCCCCGAACTCAAGCGCACCTTCAACACGGTGGGCAGCCGAACGCTGACGCTCATTGCCAGGTATGTCAACAGCCAGACCAGCAGCAGCCTGGTGCTCGACGTGGTGAACACCCCGCCCACCCTGAACCTGCAATACGGGGGAGACCCCCGCCAGGGCCAGATATATCCCATCACCGTGCTTATCACCGACCCCAACGAACCCGACACCACCCGGCTATGCGGCAGTACTCAGTGGTCGGTGGAGGCACCCGACACGCTATCGGCCACTACCGGTTGCTCGGTCTCGGTTACCTTTGGCACTACCGGTGCCCGCCAGATCCGGGTGACCGCCCGAGATAGCGAGGGAGCTACCACCACCAGAACCCTCACCCTGGATGTGCTGCCCCCACCTGCGAACCCCTATCCCAGGATCACCGATTATGGGGTGTACTCGGCTGAATACACCGGAGGGCCGATCCACTGTGGGTCGGTGAGGGTGGCGTCTGGCAGTACTATCAACTTGAGCGATAGAGGTTGCCCCACCCCCCACCGCTACTACGGCCGGATCACTGTGGAAAACCCAAACGACGAGGCCCTGACCTACGACTGGAAGCTACACGTGAGCCCTCCAGGGTTTGATAACCTTCTCCTCTCCGAAACCGCCTCCACTAGCTACATCTTCGAGCTCTATAACGTCCACAACAGCGGGCTCGGAACGGATGATTGCCGCGTGACTGTGAAAGTCAACGCCCCCGATCCCAGCCGCAGCAAGGGGCCCATCACGGTCTGGACTGGCAGGTGTACCTATTACTCATTTACGCTACGCTAGAAAAGGTTCCTTCTATGAGCCCAGGGGCCAAGAACCCAAGGTATTGCTCTTGCCCTGAGTTCCTGAAGAACCCCGCCCTGTCTGCTCGCGGCTGGTGTAAATGGTATTTTTAGCGAAGAGCTATGAACACCATTGCAGCAGACCTCGAGGGCACCCTTACCATCGGCGAGACCTGGCGGGGTATGGCCGCCTGGATGCAGGCGCACGGGCGGGCTGCGCAATACCAGTGGTTTTTCTACCGGAACCTACCGGGGGCCATGGCCGCACGGCTGGGTCTTCAAGACAAGCGGGCCTTTCAGGATCGCTTTATGGAAGGAGCGGCGGGCTTGCTGGCGGGGTTGGAGCAGGCCGAGCTGGCCGCGATGAGCGAGTGGGTGGTGACCAACGAACTCTGGCCCAAGCGGCGCCAGGACGTGCTGGACGAACTCCTCAGGCTGCGGCAGGACGGGCGGCGGCTGGTGCTGTGTTCGGCCACCTACCAGCCCATTCTGGAGGCGTTCGCGCGGCGGATGGGGGAGGGGGTGGTGGCCCTGGGTACGCCCCTCGAGGTCGAGGGCGGGGTTTTTAGCGGTCGGCTGCGGGGGCCGGTGCGCTCGGGGACGCATAAAGCCGAGCACCTTCGCAAGTTCCTGGATGGCGAGGTGCTTTATAGAGCCTATGGCGACAGCCTGCCCGACGTACCGATGCTCGAGCTGGCCGAAGAGCCGGTGGCGGTATACCCCGAACCGAAGCTGCGAGAGCTGGCCTTACAGCGCAACTGGAGGGTAATCGGATGAGTTACTTTCCTTTGGGACGGCCGGCCCGTATGGCGGTGATGGCCTCGGGGCGCGGGAGCAACCTCGAGGCCCTGCTCAAGGCCTTTCCCCACGACAACCCCCTGGGCCACATCGTGCTGGTGATCTCCGACAAACGCGAGGCCCTGGCCTTGCAAAAGGCCGTTGAGGCGCAGATAGAAGCCGAGTATGTACCCTGGCCCAAAGAACGTGGACGTGAACAGTTTGAACGGGTAGCGGGCCAGCTTTTGCGCGATCACCGCATCGACCTGGTGTTGCTGGCGGGCTTTATGCGCTTGCTATCGCCGGGATTTGTGCAGGCCTGGGAGGGGCGCATTCTCAACATTCACCCCTCGCTTTTGCCGCAGTTTCCGGGCCTACACGCCCAGCGCCAGGCCCTCGAGGCCGGGGTAAGCGAGACGGGCTGCACGGTGCACTTTGTGGACGCCGGAATGGACACCGGCCCCATCGTGCTGCAGCGCCGGGTGCCGGTTTTACCGGGCGATACCGAAGAAACCCTGGCCGCTCGCATTCTGGAACAGGAACACCTGGCCTACCCCGAGGCTGTGCGGCGGGTGTTAAAGGGGGAGGTGTCGTGAAGCCAGTCGGCGTAGGCCACAATATGGGTATGTGTCGGGCAGATGCCAGCAGCCTTCGAGACTACCCCACCTTGATGTAGGCGTAGCCTTTGGCCTGTAGCTCTCCCAAGGCCCCTACCCCCGAAGGAACCCACTTGATGAAATCATCCGGGCGAAGCTTATCCTTGGGGATGTTGTTGCGGGTAAAGGTAATTTCGCAGATGTAGAACTCGATGCTTAGCTGAGCAAGCTGCTTGATACGGTTAAAAAGGGCTTCCCGGTCATACTGGATGGTAGACCAGGGGGTTCCTTCCAGATCCTTCAAAAACGGATGCACTCCTGCCCCATGGGCCACTACGGCAATCCGGATCTTGAAGGCGTCGTTGTCGTAGACGGAAAGGTGGTTGGAGATATTTGTGAGCATCTGGCCGAAACGGGCAGGGTCGCCAAAGTCCACATGATAGACCACGGCCATCGGCGTTTCTTTCTTGAACTGGCTGTATTCCACGCGGTCGTTGGCCTGGGCCTTCATCAAAGAAGCAGCCCCTACAAGCGCCGACACCCGGAGAAGCCACCTGCGGCTAATTTCTTTCATTTTTTCCTCCTTAGAGAGGTAAGGTAAAACAACTGCTTCCGAAGTGCAAGGGGGAGAATCAAAAGCTAGATTCGGAGATGTTGCCCCAACCTCCTCCCGCCTATCGGGATGTGCCGGTGTGGGTGGTTCCGCTTCAACCCTTCACCTTTGGGTGTAATCGGGTGCAGGTTTCGAGCTGACCGAAGGGAGCAGGCGTGCGTAAGATGGGGTCTATTTTGAGCTGGTTGTCTTCTAGGCCCTATCCCTGTTTGGCCCTGCCCCCTGTTATTCTTAGCTCCGTGAAAGTGTTGGTTGTGGGTTCGGGTGGGCGGGAACACGCGATTTGCTGGAAGGTGGCGCAGTCGCCGCTGGTGCGCGAGCTATACGCCGCGCCGGGCAACCCCGGTATGGCCGAGCTGGCCGAGTGCATTCCCTGGGATGGCGACGTGCAGTGGCTGGCCGACTGGGCCCTTCGAGAGGGCATTGAGCTGACCCTGGTGGGGCCGGAGGGGCCGCTGGTGGAAGGGATTGCCGATGCCTTTATGTCCAGGGGGCTCAAAATTTTTGGGCCGACCCAGAAGGCCGCTATGATTGAAGGCTCCAAGGCCTTTGCCAAGGGGCTGATGGAGCGTTTCGGTATCCCCACCGCCAAATACCGCAGTTTTAGCGACGTCATTGATGCCCTGTCCTACCTCGAGGCCGTAGGAGCGCCCATCGTGGTCAAGGACTCGGGCCTGGCCGCCGGTAAAGGGGTCACGGTAGCAACCAGCCTGCAACAGGCCAAGCAGGCCGTGACCAACATCCTCTCGGGGCCCGAGCGGGCCGAGATCGTCATCGAGGAGTTTTTAAGTGGCTCCGAGGTCACTGTGCTGGCCGTGACCGATGGCGTGACCATCAAGCCCCTGCTGCCCTCCCAGGATCACAAGCGCCTGCTGGACGGCGATACCGGCCCCATGACCGGGGGCATGGGGGCCATCTGCCCCTACCCCCTGGCGCCGGGCCTGATGACCGAGATTGTCGAACGGGTGCTCAAGCCCCTGGTAGACGGCCTACGGGCCGAGGGGATTGTCTACAAGGGGGTCATCTATGCCGGCCTGATGCTCACCGACGACGGGCCCAAGGTGCTGGAGTTCAACGCCCGCTTTGGTGACCCGGAGTGCCAGGCCATCCTGCCCCTCCTGGAGACCGACCTGGCGGAGCTGGCTTTAGCAGTAGTAGACGGCCGCCTGCACGAGCTGGAAATCCGCTGGCGGGCCCAGGCCTCGGCCTGTGTGGTGATGGCCGCGCCCGGCTACCCCGATGACCCCCACAAAGGCCTGCCGCTGTCGCTGCCCCAACTACCTCCCGAGCAGGTGCTGTACTTCCAGGCCGGAACCCGCCGGGGCCCGCAGGGGCTGGTTACCAACGGGGGCCGGGTGCTCAATGTGGTGGGTTTGGGGCGCGACTTGCGCGAGGCCATCGAGCGGGCCTATGCTGGGGTGGCTGCAGTCAAGTTCGAGCGGGCTATTTACCGACGGGATATTGGCCGGAAAGTGATTTGATGGCAATTCCCAGCAACTCTCCATACAAACTAGAGCGGTTCTTGTAAATAACCCAGCCGTCCTCAAAAGTCAAAAAATCGTGCCGAACTCGTTTTTTGCTACTGGGACTGGCGGCACAAGTAGAGGGAACCGCGATATGAGCAGAATTGGCATTCCATCAACCAGGGTAGTGGCCCAGTGGATATTTGTGCCCACAGTAGGAGCGGCGCTTAAAACCACGTGCTGCCGGAATGCATATGAGGCGCTTTTTTCGTCGGACAAACTTGATAAAACTAGTACAAAAAGCGCTCCACTGCTCGCTCGAGCGTTAGCGTCTCGCCCTCAGAAGTCTCACGCAACACAGTGCGGGCTCTTACTTTATCGGCCTCAAAGGCCAGGGGGTGTCCGGCCACGAGCCGCAATACTTTTGGAACCAAGGGGTTTTCTGCGCCTAGCGCAATAGCCCAGCTACACAACACCTCGAGCACTTCGGGTATTTTCTGGGCTTGCCAGGCCTGACCTAGAGCTGCTAGGAAAAAGGCGTGGGCCTGAGCGGGCTGGCCCCGGGCTGTTGCGATCTGGCCCAGCAGGTTGTATAGCCAAACCTCGTCGTACTGATTGGGGTGCTGGGCGGCTAGCTGTAATGCACCCTGAGCACATTCCCAGGCTGGCTCGAGCTGCCTCAGCATCAGATAACAGCGGCCCAGATACATCAGGGTCTCGCCCCAGACAATTAGCTCGCCGCTGGTTTGACTCTCCTGCAATGCCTCTTGCAACAGTGGAAGTGCCTCCTCGAAGCGACCCTGGTCAATTAGCAGCCTACCCAGGTTGGAGGCGTTATATAGAGCGCCAATGCGGTTGCCTTGCTGCTTGAAGAGAAAGATGGCCTCGCGGTAGCTGCGAATGGCCTCGCTAGGCTTGCCTAGGGTGTCCTCAGAGATGGCTACCCAGCCCAAACAGACCGCAATTAGCCGGGGGTTGGTAGTTTTGCGAGCCATCTCCAGGGCTCGGAGGCCGTAAGCCAGGGCAGCCTGGTTCTGGCCCTGGGCATTGGCCACTGCCCGCAACGTGCCCAGCCCCCAGATTTGCGACTCCGGGTCGGGGATCGCCAGTTTGCTTAGCAAGTCCAGGCCCTGCTGGGTGGTTTGCACAGCGGCATCCAGCAGGCGCAGGCGTTGCTGGAACTTACCCAAAAACACCAGTGCTGTACCCAGCACAGCAGGCTGCTGGGGATGACTTGAGCCCAGGGCTTGACGGACTTCCTCGAACATCTCGATACCCTCCAGATAGCGCCCCCGTGCGTCCAGGAAACGCATCAAGGCTTCGGCGGCATCCTTGATGGCCTGAAACCGGCCTATCTCCAGCGCCCAGTTCCAGGCTAGCCGAATATTCCCCATCTCCTCTTCCAGGGCCTCGAGCGCGGGTTTCGGTTCTGGGCCGCGAATTTCTTTCAAGGCCCGGCTCAAGTAGCGCAGATAGTACAGGCTGTGATTGTTGCGAATTTCCTGTTCTTCGATGGGATGATCTGCCAGCTTTTGTTGCATGTACTGATAGAGCAGGGCGTGGCGGTCGTAGCGGCCTGTGGGGGTCAGGCGTAGCAGCGACTTATCCACCAGAGCCGCCAGCACGGGTAAGGGTGTGCGGCTGACCTGCTTCACGGCCTCGGCGCGAAAGCCGCCAAAAAAGACCGACAGCTGCTGCAAGGCTGTTTGTTCGGCTGTGCTCAGGAGCCGCCAGGAGTGCTCGAACACTGCTTCCATGCTGCGGTGGCGCGGCTGGGTATCGCGGCTCTGGCTGACCATTAGCTCGGGGTTGCCAACCTCCTGCACAATCGCTTCCAGTGGGAGGGTACGCACCCAGGCAGCGGCCAGCTCGAGCGCCAGCGGAAAACCCTCCACCCTGCGGCAGATCTCGAGCACCTGCGGCAGGTTTTGGGGACTTAGGGCAAAATCGGGCCGTACCTGCTGTGCTCGCAACACAAACAGCCGTACTGCGTCGTAATGCTGGGCCTCGAGCAGAGAAACTGGATCTTTGGGTAAGACAAGTCCCCCCACCTGAAAGACCTGCTCTGCATGCAGGTTGAGCCGCTCGCGTGAGGTTACCAACAGGTGCAGCCGGGGGCAGTTTTCCAGCAGCCTGAGGGCAAGACCGGCCCCCTCGAGCAGGTGCTCATAGTTGTCCAATACCAAAAGCATGGCCCGCCCGCCAATATGACGTTCGAGCTGGGTTAGCGGGGGATCGGGGCCTTGCAGAACGAACCGGAGGGTCTCGGCGATGCGCAGCGGAATTTGCTCGGGCGTCTCCAGTGAATCCAGAACCACAAAGTGGGCCCCATCGGGGAAGTGGGTGGCCTGCTCGAGCACGGTTTGCAGGGCCACGCGTGACTTACCTACCCCGCCAGGGCCGCTTAGTGTTAGCAGGCGGCACTCGGGTTGCTGCAGCGCTTCGGCGATTGCGGCGAGTTCGAGATCACGCCCCACAAAGGGTGTCAGGGCTATTGGAACATTAGAGGCTACCGGATGTGGATGGGGCGGGCTGGGTACGGGGGGCGCGTCCGCCCAGAGGCGCGCCAGGGTCTGGCCTTTTTGGCGAATGGACTCGGCCAGATGTTCAAGATCCAGCGTGGGTGGTAAGCCCAGCTCCCGCTTGAGTAGCTCGGAAAAGCGCTCGTAGGCACGAAGGGCTATGCGGACTTCCCCCATGTGAGCGGCTGTTGTCATGTAGCGCTCGAGGGCCTCTTCATCAAGCGGGTTGGACTCCAGAAGGGTTTGCAGCAGCTCGAGGCCCTTGCTGATTTTCCCGTCCTGCTCCAGGGTGCTGCTATGTCGAAAAACGGCCCTGCGCCAACGCTGGGCTAGCTGCTCACGCTCGCCCTCGAGCCAAGCCGCTAACTCTGGAGTGTCATCTGCACTGAAGCCTTGTAGCAACTCGCCCCCAAAGGCTTGTATAGCAGTGGCCCAATCGAACTGGGCGTAGGCTCGATTAAACGCGGCCACATCTGTGTCAATCTGCCAGCGCAGGTGCTCTTGCCTGACTTCAAGCTCGGGCTGCCATTCCAGCGCCCGCACCCGTGAAAGCAGGTGGCGCAGGTTTTTGCGTGCGCTGGTGCTATCTGTCTCCGACCAAAATAAGCAGGCTAAATGTTCGCGGCTCACCCAGTCGCCACTGTAGGCCAGATAGGCCAGCAATAAATAGCGTTTGTCCTGAAGGAACAACAACACCTCAGAACCCAGCGCCGCCTGGGGTTTACCCATCAGCCAAACCGACCTGTGGGGCATAAAATAACCCACATTTTACCCTAAAAAGAAGTCACGGCCGCTTTTGGGCGAATTTTGTTGCACAGAACAGGCTTTTATAGCCCCTGACTGCAAACTTATGAGGACTATTCGGGGAAGATGTTCAGGTCGGTGGTAGAGTTCCAACTGCCCACCTCCACCAACCGCACCCCCAGGTGCCCGGCCAGTCCCCTGGCCCCTGTTGACATACACTGGGCAAAGTGTTTTTCAGACTGATAGCCTCGCGCGCTCAGATGTATGAAGGTATGGCCCTCTTCCTGCTCCAAAGTGCAGCGGTACAACACTTGCGCGGTGTGAGCCTCGAGCAACTCCATTGGCCGAACCCCACAAATCCGTAGCTCTTGCTCGTTAATACGAAAGACCGCCTCCACGCCGTCTCTTTGGCCCAGCTGAACCTCTAGGACGCTTTGGAAACTGGGCCACCATCGAGGCCAGTTCGGGATATCGGATAACGCTTCCCACACCGGCTCTGGCGAGACCTGCAGAACCCAGGTGCTCTCTAGTGAAAGATCTTGGAGGTTCATGGTCAATCTCGCCTCGCCCGTCATCTATTCGCTTACGCCTACGACGGCCCCGAAAGCCGCCAAAAGCCTTCCACGCTCGGCCCTGGAATGTCCGGGCCAACCGGGCCCAGACCCCAGAAGTGGTCGTTGTAGTTGTTGACCCCTCGAGCATCCCAGACTCCCATCACCGCGTAGATCTCCACGGGGGTTTGAATACTGCTGGCAGCGCTGGCCCAGGCTTGGCGCAAGGATAAGCTGTGCTCGAAGATGCCCTGGCCCAGCGACAGGCCCTCTTGGCTATTGTCGTAGGTGGTGTTGGCGTACCCTAGTAGCAGATGGAGTCCGTTGAATGCGCCGCCCCACTGCCGCCACCAGGGGATGCCAAATTCGGACTCCTGCAGCGGCCCACAGGCCGCAATTATCAGCCACTCGAGGTCGCGCTCACCCCAACTGGCCTGCTCAGAGTAGAAAAAGCGTTTTTTACGCTCGGTAACAAAACTGAAGCCCAGCCCGTTGGCGTGCCCGGTATAGAAGCCCAGATCTACACTGTCGATGCCAAAGCTGTCGGTGTCTCGAGCAAAGTCGCTCTGGTAAGCCAGTTGCTCACCAAAGTTGAAGGCCACCTGCACCCCGGCTTCGCTGACCTGCTTCAGGAAGCCCCCCACGTTTCGGGCCGAATACGGCAAGTTTTGTGAAGCACCTACCCAGGCTGCGCCTACCGTGCGAGCAGCTAGGGCCTGCGGTGCAGCACGGGCTGTCGGTGCAGGCGCGTTGACCGTGACAGCCTGGCTGGCCCATGCACTGATGCCCTCAGCATCGGTGACCACCACGCTCAGGGTCTCGCGGGATACGGCTTCACGGCTCGAGACGTTGTAGCGAATACTCGGCTCTTGTGCGTTAAGGGTAAGGGAGGTGGTGGAAGAAGCCCAGGTATAGGTGTAAGGTGCTTTACCACCACGCACCTCGGCCTTGCCTTCCACAGCGAGATTACCGTCGCTGGTAACGCTCAACCCAACCACGGGTGCGCTGGCAATGGCCGGAACCAGCAAGCGTCGAATTTCCATGGTAGTACCGTCCAGCGAAAACCTGCCTGTAAACAGATAATGAGGGGCAATTTGGGTGACCGGCGGGCCCATGGGAGGGGCGTAGTAGATGAGCTCGGATTGCAAGCATAGATTACCCGCCTGGGCTTGCACGCGGGCGCACGAGCCCTGCAGTAAGACCTGGGCTTCATCTACCCCAAAGTACTGAGCGGCAGCCCGTCGCTGGGCTTGCTGTCCCGAGAGGATGGCGGCCCTCGAGCCTTCCGCCAACACCCGGTAGGCGTACTGAAGCTGGGTGACCTTACCCTGCCCGTTGAACACCACCTTGATGCTGGCTCCTGGCCCGCGCAGGGGGTAATTGTTGGGGGTTACGGTGTCGAAGTCCACCTGGGTATCGAGCGCAACGTCGGCTACTGCCTCGCCTCTGGCCGAGACGGCCTGGAAGCGCGAATGCCCCACGCGGATGCTGGCCCGCCTGGGGTTGAGACCAGCTTTTTGCAGGGCCGATACTGCCCGCAGTCGGGCTTCATCCTCGGCTAGGGGCTGGATGGCTTTAATGGCCCCGAAATCGAAGCGCTCCTCGGTGGGGATGTAGCCGTCCTCGTCGGCCTGCCCAGGGCCTAGCGGAACCATTGGCAGGTGCTGAAAGAGATCCTTGTCCAGGTAGCGAATGCTGCCATCGCTGGCAATGATATTGGTTTCAATGCCCAGTGCCAGCGCCAGCTCGCGCGCCCGGGTGGGATTGACGGGATTTTCTACCACGTAGAAGACTGGCAGAAAACCCATAAATTCGAAGGCCAAGCGGGTGTTGCTGCTGCAAGCTACCAGCAGGCCCAGCAGTGCGAGACCTAAAAAGCGTGCAAGGCGTATACGCATGTGGTCTCCTAGAAGGCCAGCGTGGCCTCGGTGGTGCCAAAGGTAAGGGTTAGGATGCTGCCAGGGGGCAACTCGGGGACGCTGGTGGCCTGTACGCTCAGGTAAATTTCGGCCTGGTTAGGGCCGCCGCTGGTGATTAATTCTTGAAGCTGGCGTACTGCTATAGCATCCAGTACGTTGCCCACAAACACCTCGGGGTTGAGGATGCGGTAGGTGGTGGGTTCGGTGGGTTGCTGCTCGAGCTCGACCACTTTGTTGAGGCTAAAGGTGGGCAGAGTGAAGGTGTGCCGGGCATCCTTCAGCCGTACCTGGATGTCCACTTTGGTCAGGATGATGGTGCAGGGCAACGAGCCAGTGGGTGTGCTGAGTTTGACATCAGACACAAAGCCGACCCTGAAGAGGGTTTGTTTGAGGCTGATTGGAATGGGGCTCGAGGAGGTATCCACGTCGGGAAAATCGGTCTTGATACTTCCCAACCCGGTGGTGGTCGCGCGGGATACTGCGCTGGCCCCAATCTCTACCTGCACCTGCTGGCCGGTGAGACCCAGCGGGTTGGGTATGTTCTGAGGCGGAATAAAAGAGCTACAGCTCGCCACGAGGTAAGCAAAGCCCACGATTGCAAGCCTGGTTTTTGTCTTCATAGCATCCTCTTCTGGCGGTGTGGCTGCAAAACAACAACACGCAATTCTTCCAAAATTTCACGGCTGCTGCCTGGTATGTATTGGGGATATTGCGCTTGTGAAACCTGACCCCTCAAAGGGCTGGACTGGGGGGAGGTGCGGATTTCCGGGATTAATGTGGTCGGCTGTATTTGGATCCTCGAGTCCGGTCTAAACCGGACTCGAGGTACTCCAGTGTCGATATACTCATGCCAACCCGCGCACCCTGGCCCTAGTTGCGCTTACCAAACACCAACGTCCAGTAGTGTGTCCACTGGCTGCTGGAGTTGAAGCCGTAGCCAAGACCTATCTCATTGGAGCTAGCGCTCATCATGGCTTGGCAGTGACCGCTGTTGCTGTTGCGCCAGCTATCGAACGCACCTTGGACATTGGCGTTGCCGGCAGCGATGTTCTCGCCTTGCGGGGCTCCGGTATAACCGGTGGCGGCGATGCGAGTTACAAAAGTGCTGCCGTTGAGGCCGGTGTGACTAAAGTAGTTGTTGGCGGCCATGTCCTCGCTATGTAAGCGAGCGGCGGTGTTCAGTTGATCCTGGAAAGCTACGGGGGGAACGGCTGGCATATTCTCGGCTACAGCACCGTTCATGCAGACTCGAGGCTGCGAACGGAACTCATTGATCAAGGCCAGGAAGGGCGCCAGATCGGGCGGAGGTGGGGGTGCTGGGGGAGTAATGGTGATGACCGCGCTGGCGGTAAGGGTGCCCAGGGTTGCGGTTACGGTAGTAGTACCCCCATTGCCGCTGGTTGGCGGAATGTAGGTGAAGGTCGAACCCGCCCAGCTAAAGGTACCGGGCCCGGTCATACTCCAGGAAACCTGGTTGCTCGAGGCCGTGATAATTACGTTAGCTCCGCCTACCTGAGTGGTAGCGGTGATGGGAGATACGGTTAGGGTTGGTGCGGCAGCGTTGATGGTGATGGTGGCGCACTTGCTAAGGTTGATGCTAACAGCCGCACACAAGAAGGCCGTACCGGCCCCTCCGGTTGCTGGGGGAGTGTAAGAGGTGGTATTACCAATGGTGCTTGAGATACTTCCCGGCGAGTTGGCCCCTAGCGCCCAGCCAATGGTTTGGTTTGTATTGGTCGTGGCGGTAAAGGTAATGGCAGCTCCCCCGACATTTACAGTGGCCTGGATCGGCGTAATGTCTAGGGTGGGGATTGGCGTGGCCGCGTTGATGGTAATGGCGGCGGTCGCGGTAAGGTCACCTGCCCTGGCAGACACAATGGCTGTGCTGGCGCCGCCGGCGGTCGGCGGGGTGTAGCTGGTGTTGACACCAGTGGTGGCAGAGAGGCTGCCCGGCCCCACCAGGATCCAGCTGATGCTGGCGGTGGAGTTGGTTAGGGTTGCACTAAAGGCAATGGCGGATCCACCTACCGTGACGGTGGAGGTGGTGGGGCTGATGCTAAGGATAGGGGTGGGGGTGGGCGGGGGGGTGGTAGACCTGGGAGTGGTTAGGATGTGGGTCCAAAAGGCCAGGCCGGTGGTGTTGCCACCTTCATACTCACCCCACAAACCTGCACCCATCACGGTGAAAGTGGGGTTCATCATATTGGCGCAGGCGACCGGATCGGCAGCCCAGGCGCTGAAAGCGTCGTTGGGATTAGCGGGCAAACGCGTTCGGCTGCGGTGCTCGGCCACTGGGCCGGGGTCAAAGCCTCGAGCCCGCAAGCGATCTGCTGTGCTGGCTCCCTGGTGACTATCGCTGTTGGCCCGGCCCATATCTATGCTGTGAAACCAGGCTGCATCGCCCACCGCCTCGACCCAGGTCAGGGCTGGAGCAGCAGCGAATTGCTGTGCCCCACAGGCTCGAGCCTGGCTGCGAAAGGCGTTGACCAGCCCCAGCACCTGGGCTTCTTCGGGATAGGGTACAAAGCGTGTGTTGTTAGAGCTGGGTGCGCCCCCGCACGCCACAATTAGCAAAACCAGGATGACCCATAGACTGTAGAATCTAGACTGTTTCATAATGCTTCCCAAGCTAAGAGTTGCACTCAATAACCCTGCTGCTTGCGCTATCTCAGCACAATGTGGGCGAGGTGTGGATAGCTCCGAACTGGTGCCAGCACAGATTTTCCCTTGTTTGAGCCTCCTTGAGGTTGACGTGGAGAGTATGCCTCATGTGCCGTCGCATATGCGTCGTATGTGAAAAATATCACAAATAATAGCAAATATCGCCACTCCGTCGGTAAGCGGCGACAAAACAAATAAATCTGGTATAGCACCAGATGCCATCAACCGTGGGGCTTCTCCACAATACTGGAGAGCAGCAGGGCCCCAATGCCAAAAACGGCGGCCTGGGCAATCCAGCCCAGGGCGTAGTTGTTGCTGAAATCTACCAGCAAACCAAACAGAGGGGGGGCGGAGGCAATCCCAATCGAGGTAAAAACCAGCCCAAACCCTACCACCCGACCCTCCCAACCAGGTGGCGAAAGTTCGGTTAGCAGCGAAAAATGCAGCCCTTGCCAGCCGAGCGCAGTGGCCCCGTACAGCACCACAATCAGGGCTTTGAGCAGCAGGGGTGTGCCGGGGGGAAGCCAGGCCAGCACCAAGGCACAGAGCCCGGCCAGCCCCACCATCATGACCAGCAAGGGTTTGCGCTGGCCCCCCATCCTGTCTGAAAGCCACGACCAGAATACCCGACTAAAAGCACCGGCGAACTGGGCTGCGGTGAGTAGGGCGGCCCCGGTCAGCTCGGGAACCCCATAACGTTCTTTGAGGAACAGAATCAGGTACGTAATCATTACAAACTGCCCGGTGGGCAGGGTCACACCGGCGGTAGCGGCCAGCAGGATATTGCGCTCACGCAGCACCTGCCCCAGCCCTGGAAAGGTGCTTTTGGGCAGGGGTTTCCGGGGCGGTTGTTCGTGGTAGAGCCGGGCTGCGATGAGGGCGGCCAGTACAGCAATTATGGCTGTGACCACCGAAGCCCAGCGCCAGTTGGTGAGGTGGGCTACCGCAGGTAAAAGGGCGGCCGCCAGCGCACCCCCTAAGGGCACCGCCATCTGGCGCAGCCCAATCACCAGGCCGCGCCGTTCGGGCGGGAACGACTGGGCGACCGCTTGCGAGCCGGCGGGTGTGGCCGAGGCCACCACCAGCCCCACCAGAAACAAAAATGGAATAAACATCCACTGGGACTTGGCAACGAGTGCAATGGTAATTGCTAAACCGGCGCCCGCCAGGGCGCCAGCAACCATCACCGTGCGGCTACCCAGCTTGTCGGTGAGCCAGCCCGAGGGCAGCGAGCCCAGCATGGTGCCGAGGTAGATGTAGGTATTGAGCAGGCCCACGGCGGCCAGCGAAAGCCCCAGGTCGGTACGGATGTAGGGGGCCAGGGTAGGGTAGGCCTGTCCGATGAGCGAGACGGCGGTTCCGGCGGTCATGGCAGCGGCGAGGACGGACCAGGGCGACATGCGAGGCTCAGGCTACCGTATTTGCCCAGAACTGCAAACGCCACAGCAATTTCAAGCAAACGGTCTGACCGTAAAAACCCTTTTGCCAAGAGGCGGGTAAACTGGAGGAAGATGCGCGACCTCGACGCCCAAGAAACCTACCTGGCTGATCGTCTGGGCCTGGCCTTCGACCTGCGCGACCTGGTGGGCAGTGGGCCGGTTCCCCAGGCTAGGTACGCCCCGCCCTATGGGGTGGTGGGGTTTGGCGAGGGCTGGTGGGCGGCGCAACTGGCGCGCGACTTTGCCCAGGAGCTTACCGCCACCGGTACGCAGTTTGTGCTGGAGGGGGGCTACGACTTTGGCGGTGCGGCCGGGGCAGGGCTCTACGCATCGGTCAGCGGTGCGGAGATTGTTCGACTGGGCTTTAGGGAGAACCTCGAGGTCGAAGTTCTGGCCCACCCCCTATCCACCTACCGCTACCTGCGCTTTTTGCTCCTGGCCACAGGCCAGCAAGCCGAGCTGGCCCGCATAGACCGGGCTTTGCTAAGGGAGCGCGACCGCTTACGCCCCGAGGTAAGTCTGAGCAAAAATCCGGCCAAGTTCATGGCCTACTCGCTTTTGGAGCGCACCCCCATGTGGGTGGTGCCCGACCGCTATCCGGGCCTGGGCCAGGCCCTGCAACAAACCTTTAGCCGTATCGGCAAAAGCCTCTCCTTCACTCCCCCGCCATCGGCCCTGGAGTTCTTTGTGACGGCGCTGGAGGCTCGCCACGAGCAGGGCGATCCCATTGCCGCCGTGCTGATGGGCGACGACGAGCGCCGAAGCTACGCCCAGGAGATCCTGGAAAACCGGGTGGACACCCTCATCGAACTCCCCGAGCCCGAGGCCGAAGGCACCCTGGCCAAAGCCCTGTGCTACTGGTACCGGGTGGCCTGGGCCAGCTACTACCTGGCCTTGCTGTACGGGGTAGAGCCGGGCGACTGGGAAGTGCTGGACAACCTGAGGCAGGCCACGTAATGCCGTTTCCGCTAGAATCCTTCACCTTTGGACGCAGTCAGAGGTGAAGGATTCTAGCCGACCGAAGGGAGTAGGAATGCGTATAAGAGCCATCCTGCGAAGGTGCAGAACTCGAGGCGGCAAATAAACCGTGCGTCACCACAGCGCTTTGATTCCTAAATCGCTTTTTCTGACCCAGCGGTCAGCGTATGCTCTTGGGGTGCTGCCGTTTCTGCTCTCCTGGCTTCATGCCACCAACGATCTATTCGGTGCATTTCTGACCCCTCTGCTGCCCAAGCTCCAGACCGCATTTGATGTGAGTTACGGCGCGGTGTCGTTGCTGGTTGCTTTGCAGTCTCTGACCGGCAGTTTGTTGCAACCCCTGGCCGGGCTGGTGGCCGACCGGTACGACCGCCGGCTTCTGGCCGCGTTGGGCCCTTTGTTGATGGCCCTGGGGGGTGGTCTGCTGGGCTTCTTCCCCAACCTCTGGGTGGCGGGGGTGGTTCTGGCCCTGTCGGGGCTGGGCTCGGCCCTGTTTCACTCGGCGGGGGCGGCGTTGGTGGGGCAGTACGCCGACCCTGCCCGACGCGGCTTCTGGATGAGCTTTTTTGGTACGGGGGGCTACATCGGCATCTCGCTGGGGCCTATCGTCTCGCTCGCGGCTGTCAACCAAGGGGGAGGACTGCAAACCCTGGCCTGGTTCATTCCCCTGGCCCTGGTTCCGGCTTTTTTGCTGTTGCGCCAGGCGCCACCCACCCGGCTACAGACCAGACCCTCTTCCTTTGCGGATTTGCAGCGGGTTTTTCGTGGGCATGTGGCTCGCTTGTGGGCCGTCTCGACCCTGCGTAGCATCGTGTTTATGAGCTTTTCCACCACAATTCCGTTCTGGTTTCATCAGCGCGGTATCTCCGATGCCCAGGTGGCCCTCACGCTGTCGGTCTACAGCATTTCGGCCACCGTCGGGGCTTTTTTAGGCGGAACCCTGTCGGATCGGCTGGGGCGGCGTAACGTGCTGGTGGGAACCATGATCTTTGCCATTCCGCTTTACATTGCCTTGCTGGTGGTTCCGCCAGAAAACTGGTTTTACGTGGGGCTGCTGGCCATCACTGGGGCGCTGATGAATGCGGGCGTGCCGGTGGCGGTTACGATGGCCCAGGAGCACGAGCCACGCCAGATGGCCACGGTCTCGGGGCTTTTGATGGGCTTTACCTGGGGATTTGCCGGGCTTCTGTATGGGGTGGTGGGACCGATTATCGAGCGGTTTGGGGTGCTCGAGAGCCTGAGCGTGCTGGGCCTGCTGCTGGTGCCGGCCCTGACCCTATCCCTGGCGGTGCGTGAGGCCCAGCCCCAGCCTCGAGCCGCCTAGCCCCTATTTCAGAATGCGGGCAGAACAGAGTAAAATAGCGCATACACTCCGAATCTAAGGGGAAGTGGAAAAGCCAGCCGCTTAGTACACCTGTTTGGGGAGGTGTTCGCTATGACCAGCACGGTACGGCAGTTGCTACAGGCCAAGGGCAATATGGTGCACGCCATCTCGCCGGAGGCCACCGTCTTTGAGGCCCTCGAGCGCATGGCCGCCTACGATGTGGGGGCCCTCATGGTGATGCAAGGCGACCAACTGGTGGGTGTTTTCTCCGAGCGCGATTATGCCCGCAAGATTGTCCTGATGGGTCGCATTTCTAAAGACACCCGGGTGGGGGAGGTCATGACCGACGACCTCATCACTGTTACCCCCGACGCTACTGTAGCCGACTGCATGAACCTCATGACCGGCAACCGGGTACGCCACCTGCCGGTGCTCGAGGGGGGCAGGCTGGTGGGGGTGGTCTCGATTGGGGACGTGGTAAAGGCCATCATGACCCAGCAGGAGTTCATGATTGCCGAGCTGGAAAGCTACATCACGGGCTCGCGCTAACCTCGAGTACCTCTGACACCTGCCGCGGAGCGGTGGAATTAAGCCACCGGAGAAGCCCCTTGAAGGGATAGAGGGACTTATATTGGGTTAGGCTGCTATCGGGCCTGGAAAATACTTTAGAATTCGCTAGCCCCGTGCGTGTAGCGTCGGAGCCGAAAGACAGAGAATTGGGCACCAGGAAACAACAATGGCCAGAGCAGAACTCAAAGAAAACGTAGATTACTACATCGAAAACGGTCTCTACGTTTTCACCGAGGCCTATCACCGCAAGCGCGGCTACTGCTGCGGCTCGAGGTGCCGCCACTGTCCTTACCCTAAAGAGATTCAGGCCCAGACCGTGCAACTGCGGCTCGAGGGCCGTCCCATCAAAACCAAAGAAGAGTTCGAGGCGCGTTTTGGGGCGGTTCTGGTACAACCTTAAGGTGCGCCCTTTCTGGCTGGCTGTAGGCTTTCTGACCACGTTTCCCGTGCCCAACCTGGGCGAGGTCAAAGACGGCGAAATGAAGGCCGCCTCGGCTTTCTACCCCCTGGCGGGCTACCTGATTGGCGGGGTGCTGGCGCTGGTGGCGTGGCTGACCGCTGCCCTGCCCGACGGGCTGCAAGGGGCCATCCTGCTGGCGGTCTGGCTGGCCTGTACCGGCATGCTCCACCTGGACGGCCTGCTGGACTCCGCCGACGCCCTGCTCTCCATGAAGCTCCCCGCCGAGCGCCTGCGCATCCTGGGCGATGTGCACATGGGCAGCTTTGCCTTTGGGGTGGGGTTTGTGGTGCTGCTCCTGAAGTGGCAGTTGCTGGCCTCGAGCCCCTCGCCCTGGCTGCTTTTGTGCCTGCCCGCCCTGGTGCGCTTTGCTTTGCTCCTGCCCATGAACCTCTTTCCGGCGGCCCGCAAGGAGGGCCTGGGGGCCCGCAGCCGTGAGGGTCGAGTCTTACCGGCCTTGCTGTTTGCCCTGCCGGCCATCTACTTCTTCCCCTGGGTTGCGCTGGCCGTGGTTGCGGCGATGCTACTGCTGGCCTCCTGGGCTGCCAGAAGGCTGGGGGGCGGGCTTTCCGGCGATGTGTACGGGGCGCTGGTGGAGTTGGGGGAGGTGGCGGGGTTGATGGTGGGTGTGTGTTGGGGGAGGCATGGAATGTAATTCAAGCTACTGAGCAAGCGGTGGTGAACCTTTTTTGGCTTCGCTGCCGCGTTCCTCCTTTCAACGCGGCGACATCCCAGCCCACAGTAAATGCCCAGCGCGGCGGTTTCTCGCCGTACTGGGCAGTCTGCGGTGTCTCTGGCCAATGCCCCGTCACGCCCCCAAGGGCAGGGCGGGTCGCAAGGTTTCGGAACGGGGGATCGAATAGGTGAGCGCGCGGGCTTGCAGGACTTCGCGGGCGGCCCGCCGTCCGCTGGCATAGGCCCCGTGCACGGTGGCGGCCCAGGCGTTGGAGGCGGTGTGCTCGCCGGCAAAGAAGAGCCGGTTGCCCACCGGCTGGGCCAGGATGCGGCGGGCCTGGGAGGCCCCCACGCTGGCCTTGGAGTAGGCCCCCAGGGTGTAGGGGTCGTCCTGCCAGTGGGCCAGCCGGGCCCGGCGGGGGGTGAGGTCGGGGCGGCCTAAGGCCTGGCGCAGGGTTTGCAGGGCGTTCCGCAGGGCCTCTTCCTCGGGCAGGGCTAGCAGCTCGCGGGCCCTGGGGCCGGTGGCCAGGGCGGTCAGAATCTCGAAGTTTACGCCGTGGCCGGCGGCGCTGCTCCACCACTCGTCGGGGCTGTGGCCGGGTACGTAGAGCTCCACAATGCCGGGTGGGAGGATGGGTTCGTCGAACAGGAAGAAGAGCTTAACCGCGTCCGCGATGCCCAACTGCTGCAGCGCTGCCCGCTTGGCCTCGGGCAGCTCCGGCACAAAGCGGATCTTACCGGCTTTCAGCACGCCCAGCGGCACGGTGATCACGGCCTGGTCGGCCAGGAAGATCCGCCCATCGGTGGTGAGGGCCTTGACGCCAAAAGGGCCCCACTCGAGCGTCTCCACCACGGCCCCCAGCCGTATGTCCAGTGAGGTCGCAAGTTTTATCGCTAGTTAATCGTAG
>Ga0101943_1000873_pt1 | contig 34716 bp, 22 predicted proteins | sample DewCreD2012metaG_5_FD_75244 | JGI IMG/M metagenome (GOLD analysis project Ga0101943, IMG submission 75244) | Hot spring sediment bacterial and archeal communities from British Columbia, Canada, to study Microbial Dark Matter (Phase II) - Dewar... ... | reverse complement strand
AGTCTTCGGGTATCATGGGGAAGTTGGCTCAGGCAGTAAACCCAGCGGAGGTGCCCTATGCAAAATGGGCTGCAACGGCAGCTGGAAATCTTTCGGCAGGGCTTAATTGGGCAGCGGGAAAGGAATTTTCGAACACCCTCCAAACCCCCTTGACAAAGACCCCTTTGCACAGGGTATATTAATAGGCGGTTGTGCGGGCGTGGTGGAATTGGTAGACACGCTAGATTCAGGTTCTAGTGGGCTTTCGCCCGTGGGGGTTCGAGTCCCTCCGCCCGCACCACTGCTCTGGCGGCGTAGCTCAGTTGGTGAGAGCGACCGGCTCATACCCGGTAGGTCGGCGGTTCGAATCCGCCCGCCGCTACCAGTCATGTTCCACACCCTCAAACCTCGCTGAAACCCTCTACCCGTAGTGGGGCACCTGACGCAGAAGAGAGAGCATGACCCATTGGACAACGAATGTGTGGCTACATACACACAACAGAACTGAACTGCAGGAGTTATGGCTGGGGAATGTAATCGCGCGAAACCTCACAGAACATTTGACAGCCTATCCGCCCCGCAGAGGAATACCTTGCCTGAAAAAGGAGCTTCAAGGTGAGTGTCTCTACCGCCCTTGTTTTCTCATCTCTGCAGCGACTTCCGCCAGCGCGTAGACGCGCCATGAGGGGTCTTTGACGCGCCGCGCCCATCGTGCCGCCGTCCTGTACTCGCCTCGCTTCGCCAGCCCTATCGCATAGCCCACTTCATAGAGAGTGTTCAGATACCAGTCAACGCGCCCTGCGGCACGGCGTAGCCTTTCTGCCTCTTGCAGCTGTCCCACCTGTGCCGCAGCCGCCGCCGCTTGCATCAGATACTTCTGGCGTGCATACCCCAACCAGTCGTCGTCTTCTTCATACGCCAGTGCCACCTCGCCCAAAAGCAAATCATAAAATTGATGATAAATTGCAAATCCTGCTATCTCTTGAAGAGAATATTCTATCTCAATACTGAATTCCGAGTTATTGATGCTTTGCCAGTAGCGCAGCACAAGGAGCAATTCAGGGTACAGCCGTGCATCGCGTAGTCTCAAGATACGGTAGGACGCATCGGACAGAATAGCCTCTAACTCATGCAACAGGCTACGCCGACTGACTGGAGTGGGAGACGCGAAGCGAAGTGGTTCCAGAATTTGCAACGCCACTTCATCATAGCGCAATATCGTATAAATGGCGTGAACCACTTCAGGGGGCATCGAATTGGGCGGTTGCCTCAGAAATTCCAGCATGTTCCGCAAGTCCTGTGCCTCGTCCCTGAAGGGGACGGCACGAAGAAGTTCGTGCGCCTCTTGGATGCGTCCTGCACGCGCATAGCGAAGTGCTATCTCAGCAATCACGAGCTCTTTTAGCGTGGGTGATTGGATAGAACGCAGCCATCGCTCTGCCTGGCTGATGCGTCTCTGTTCCGCAGCGGTCAGGGAAAGCAGTCGATACACCTCGTCTACCACATACCGATCAGCAAAAGTGGGAAGTATCTCTTCCAGCGCACGCTCACGCCCTGAAAGCGCAAGACCGCAGAGAAATCCAATGTCTATGTGTGTTTCGGCGCATTCGTAGCGCCGTGTGGGGAGTCGAAGCAGCATGCGGTGCGCTTGGCTAAAGGGCAACAAGGTTGTCAGGCGGGCGGTCAGGTGCGTTAACAACTCGTAATCAATGGTGCGCTCGTTATGGCGATTCAGATAGTCAAGCAGTGTCTGTTCCGCAAGAGTTAGGGCGCGAGTGGTCTGCCCCCTGCGGGCTAATGCTTCGACCTGACGCACTCGTGCTATGAGGGTGGATGGTAGCGGCGCAAAGAGCTTTTCTATTGAACGAGGAGTATACAGGAGCGATGCACTCTCATAATAGCGCTGGAGCCATTGCGCGGCTCTACGCCAATCACCCTGCTCCATCGCCAGTCGGATAAGGCGTTGCCACGGCACCTCATGCCATTTCTCTTTGGGCAATACTTCTATCGCCGTGGCAGCGACTTTTATCTGAGCCCTTTCTGCCGCTTGGTGAACAATTGTGCAAAGGAGATCCACCCTCGCATCCTTTGCCTCAGCGTCTGCCTGTAGCATTTGAGTGACCTCATAGGCATCACGCAAGCGATTCGCGGCAATTAGCACACGGGCAAGACGCTGAAAAAGCAAGCTGGAGTTGGGCATACCATCGGGAACCCGGAAGCCGCTAATATTGAGATGGGCATTATAGAAGCCATATTGCCGATGGATATGCCGAGCAATATCAAGGGCGTCATCTAACTGGCCCTGGTCAATAAGGGCATGTCCCACCTCATACGAAGCGAACAGCTGAACCGCAAGTGGTGAATCGGTGATAAATCGTCGCGCCTCCTGAAGGTTGCCCGCATGAACGAGCGCACGCGCGATATGTGCCATTGCAATGGCACGATTGCCAGCAGGTTCGATAGTGTCCGCGGCAATATATGCCTCCTGCATTAGGAAGGCTGAGCTTACAGGGAGCAACTCGCGATAGATATACTGCATCAGCCATAGCAGGATCACGATGTCCACCGCGATAATCAGCATTCCCTTTCGCATCTGCCACGCCCAACGCATTGTGGCTCCCTTAGAGTCTATCCTTGGCGCAATTGCCGGATGATTTGCACGCTGTGTGGGTTCTCCAGTGCGCTCAAGTCGCCCGTTGGCTCGCCCAGATAGGCGGCGCGGATGACCCTGCGCATAATTTTCGCGTTGCGTGTCTTGGGCAGTTCAGACACCGCGTGAACCGCTTTCGGCATCAGCGGTTTGCCTATTCGCCGCGCCACAAGTTGCAGCAGTTCCTGCGCCAGCGTGTCGCTCCACTCGTAGCCCGGCTTCAGCACCACGAAGGCGACCGCCGCCTGACCCTTTATCTCATCGGGAACGCCAATCACGCCCGCTTCCACCACCGCCGGGTGTTCCACCAGCACACTTTCAATCTCGGCAGGACCGACACGCTTGCCCGCGATTTTGAGCGTATCATCCGCACGACCAAGGATATACCAGTAGCCGTCCGCATCGAGTAGGCACAGGTCGCCATGGTCCCAAACACCCTCCCAGCGGCTCCAGTAGGTCTGCAGGTAGCGGTCGGGATCGCGCCAGAAGCTGCGCGTCATCCCAGGGTTCACATTCCGCACCACCAGATAGCCAACCTCGCCCTGGACTGGTATACCCTGTTCGTTAAACACGCAGGCATCCACACCAGGCACCGCGGTATTGAAACTGCACGGCTTGAGCGGTCGCAACACCACGCAGCCCAGAATGCCACCTGAAATCTCCGTGCCACCTGAATAGTTAATAATGGGTACGCGCCGCTTGCCCACATGCTCGAAGGTCCATAGCCACGGTTCCGGGTTCCACGGCTCGCCTGTGGAACCCAGCAGGCGCAGGCTCGGCATCGAATGGCGGTCGGCATAGGTCTCACCCTCGCGCATCAGCGCACGAATCATGGTGGGCGTGATGCCGAGCACGGTAATCCCGTGCCGTTCCACAAGAGTCCACAGACGGTCAGGGGCAGGGTAGTCGGGTGAGCCATCGTACATAAACACCGTCGCGCCCAGAATCAGCCCGCCCATAATCAGCCACGGACCCATCATCCAGCCAATGTCGGTCAGCCAGCTAATCGTGTCGCTCGGCTTCAGGTCGAACAAGTGATACATATCCTGCGCCGCTTTGATGGGGAAGCCCGCGTGCACATGATACGCCGCCTTCGGCTTGCCCGTCGTGCCCGAGGTGTAAATCATCATGCAGGGGTGATCACTATCGAAAGCGGGCGGTTCAAAGGCTCCCGGCTGCAGCAGGTCGGTGTAGCGGATTTCGCGGGGTGAGTTCAGGGTCAGCCCGCGCCCCGCGCGTTCCACCACAATGACCCGCTCCACCGTCTCTACCGCCTGCAGCGCGGCGTCGGCAACTTCTTTCATGGGCACAATCTTACCACGACGCGGGAAGCCATCGGCCACAAACAGCCAGCGCGCTTCAGCGTCCTGCAGGCGGGTCTGCACAGGTTCTGGACCGAAACCCGAAAAGAGGGGTAGTGCGATTGCGCCAATCCGTGAGAGGGCTAAAAGCGCAATCGCCACTTCGGGTGTAAAGGGCAGGAACAATCCCACGCGATCGCCTGGTTGAACGCCCAGCGACTGCAGACCGCGCGCGAGTGCGTTCACCTCCGTCAGAAGCTGGTGGTAGGTGTAGTGGCGCGTTGCTCCCTCCTCGCCTTCCCACACCAGCGCGAGCCGCTCGCCATTGCCTGCCTGCACATGCCGATCCAGCGCGTTATAGGTCCAGTTCAGCCGCCCCCCGACGAACCATTTCGCCCACGGCTTGCCTGCACTGAGATCCAGAGTCTGCTGATAGGGGGTGTGCCAGTGGAAACCAATGTCCTCAAAGAACGCTCGCCAGAACCAGTCGGGGTCTTCGAAGGAGCGCTGTAAAAACGCCTCATACGAATCGAGGCCGTATTTGCGCATCTGCGCCGTGAGGTTCGCCTGCGCAATCAACCCTTCCTCGGGCGTCCACGCAATAGGCAGATCCAATTCCTGCATCGTTGCCTCCCTCCACAGAAAGGATACCTTACGAAACGCCATCAAACCCGCTCTCGACGGAGAATCAACCCGATAGCCAGTGCCAGCCCAATGAGATTTGGCAGGAAACTGGCGAGCAGGGGTGGAAGCGCGCTGCGCCCCAGAATCACCAGATAACGCGCCAGCACCCAGTAGAGAAAGATAATGGCAACGCTGAGTGCAAAGCCGACCGCAGGACCGCTCCGCTGCGGGCGAATACCCAGCGGCGCACCGACCAGCGCAAAGACCAGACTCGCCAGCGGCACCGCCAGCTTGTTGTACAGTTCCACCGTCAGCTGGCGCAGCATCGTTGGTTCCACACCCTCCTGACGATAGAACTCGATCTGCTGGCGCAGCTGACGGAACGAGCGCGCATCCACCTCGGTCAGCAACGCTTCGATCTGCAACGGGGTGCGCCGTATCTGGATACTGGTCAGGGGCTGGGCGCGAAACTCGTGAAAAGTGCCATACTGCCCTTCCGCAGTGCGCCACCACCCGTCGTACAGCACCCATTCGTTCGTGGCGCTCCATTTCGCCCGCTTCGCATAGGCAATGACCTCTGGTTCGCGCGTTGTGCCCGTGCGATATTTGACAATCGTCACCTGAAACAGCTCCTGGGTTTGGGGGTCGCGCCCGCCCGCCACAATCACATAGGAATCCAGTCGCCCCTCGTTCCACTGGGGGAAGCCAAACGCTTGCTGCTCGGTCAACTGGAGCTGCTCCAGAATTCGGACGCGGATGGCACTGGCGCGGGCGGTCGCCCACGGTACCAGCGTTTCGTTGAAGCCGATCGCCAGCAGGCTCACTATCAATCCCATCCAGAATACGGGCGCCATGAGCCGACGGACACTCACACCCGCCGCGCGCAGCGCGGTAATCTCCCAATCGGAAGAAAGTCGCCCAAAGCCCAGCAGCGCCGCCAGCAGCATGCCCATCGGCAGCGTCTTGACCGCAATCTGGGGCAGATACAGCGCGGCTAACTCCACCACCTGCCTGAGCGGCGCCCCCTTCACCGCATATTCGGTAATCATGAACACATAGCCGCCGGCAAAGATGAGAGTAGTGAACAGACCCACGCCGAACAGCAAAGGTGGGAGCAACTCGCGCACAATCAGCCGATCCACCAGGCGCATCAGCCAGAGGATACCCTATCAGCCACTCGTTGCCAGATTGTTTCGCCAGGAGGGGCAAAGCCAGTGAGCCACGCCGTCTGGATGTTCCCCAACGCTTTCGGAATCGATTCCAAAGGCGCCGGAAACGATAACCTCGCCAGCGTTATCGATAACATCGGCGCCGGAAACGATAACCTTGCCGATGTTATCGATAACATCACCGCCAGAGACGATAACACCGTCGATCGGATGCTCCCGAAAGCCGATCTTATCGATAAGATTCCGTTTCGGGACGATCTTGCCAGGCATAACGCGCCCACTGGAGCAGGTCTTCCAAAGCCCGGTTCTGGCACTCCGCTTCGAGACGGGCGCGTTCCTCCTCATCGAGCGGGAGGCGGTGGAACAGGGCGAGTGCGTAGTCGTAGTCGGGCGAACCATATTGCTGAAACAACTGCATCGCAGCGAGCAGATGGCATGCTGCGGCGACGGTTTCGCCCAGTAGCATCAGCCCTTCGCCGAGGTTGCACAAGCCGCGTGCGATGCCCAGCCGATTGCCAATCTGGATTTCGCATTCCAGTGATTCGGTGTAGTAGCACAGAGCCGCCTCCAGCTCGCCCTGCATCTGATGTGTTGCGCCCAGATTGTTGAGCGTTTCCGACAGCCCGCGCGTATCACCCAGCGTGCGCTGCCGTTGCACCGCCTGGGTAAAGAAGCGCTTCGCCTCCTCGAACCGTCCCTGCTCATATTCCAGCAGCCCCAGATTGTTCAGGACGAGAGCGACATAGGCGGGCATGTTCGCCTGCAAAAAGCCCTGTAGCGCGCGCTGGAACTGTTCCCGCGCCGGCTCAAACTGTTGCGTACGCAGCAGCACCAATCCCAGCAGATTGCGCGCTCGCGCCTGCCCGAGCTGAGCGCCGAGCGATTCGTACTGGCGTAGTGCGTCCTGCACGGTCCGCTGGGCGGCTTCCCATTCGTGTCGTTCATAGAGCAGTGCGGCGTGTTGTAGCATAATCTCCGCAAGCAGCTCCCCCTGCACGGCATCCAGGAAAAGGGTGGCATCGAGCGCGTGCTGCAGGTAAGTCGTTGCATTCAGCAGCCAGCCGAGCCGATCGCACAGTTGCGACAGGTACAGAGCCATCTGCGCATGCTTTCCCCAGTCGCCTTGCTGCGTGAACCATTCCAGCGCGGCGCGCATGTTATCCATTTGCAGTTCTGCCAGATGCATCGCCTCGTTCTCGAGGGGTGTGCGCACTTGGGCGAGGCATGCCTGGGCCAGCCGAAGAAAATGCTCTGCATGGCGCTGGCGAACCGCGGCATAGGCTTCTGGACGCTCGCGCAACATGCTCAGCGCGAACAGGCGCATCGGATTCAACAGGCGAAAGCGGCGCCCGTCCTTGTGCGGAACCTCCATCAGCATTGCACGCTGGTGCAGCTCCAGCAGGTCATCCAGAGGGGCAGCCGACTCGCACACCGCTTCCACATCGTCGAGGGTAAAGCTTCCGTGGAACACACCGAGCTGCTCAAAAAAGGCGCGGATGGGCGGTTCCAGCTGGCAGTAAGACCATTCGATAGCGCTTTGCAGGGCACGCTGGCGAGGTGGCATGTCGGGGCTGCGTGTCTGCAAAATCTGGAACCGCTCGTCGAGCCGCTTCAGAATTTCTGCAGGTGAGAGCAGTGCGAGCCGCGCCGCGGTCAGCTCCAAGGCGAGGGGCAACCCGTCCAGCTGGCGGCACAACTCGGCAATGGCAGGCGCATTCGCGGGCGTAATCTGGAAATCGGGCGCATGGCGACGCGCACCTTCTAACAGAAGCTGTACCGCGCCATAGCGCTCCAACAGCAGAGGGTCATGGTCGGCCGATGGAGGCGGCACACTGAGTGGTCGCACTTCATACAGATGCTCCGCCCGCAGGTGCAACGGGTTCAGGCTTACGACAAGAAGGCGCACCCCTGCCACCCCCTGAATCAGGGCACGCACGACCAGCGTCAGCGCGGGTAGTGATTCAATCCCGTCAAGCACGAGAAGCATGGCGCGCCCCTGTGCATAGGCAACAAGCTGTTGCAAAGGGTCGATATCGGCGCGAGGGTGCATCGGCAGCTCCTGAATGATGCGCTGCGCCATCGCTTCGGGCGTGGTCAAACCGTCCAGCGGAATGAACCAGACGCCATCCGCAAAATGCTCCAGCAATGCCTCCGCGACCGCCTGGGCGAGCCGTGTTTTGCCCACTCCGCTGGGACCCACCAATGTGGTCAGCAGATGGTTGGGGCGCAGCACGAGCGCGGTCAGCTCCGCCACTTCGCGCTCACGTCCAATGAGGGGCGTCTCCGCTACCGCAAGGTTGTGCAGCTCGGCGCGCGGCGCGTTCGGCGGTGGGAAAGTGTCGGGCAGGTCCGATTGCCATATCTGCCAGAGCCGCTCGCGCCCCACACCCTTGAGCCAGTATTGACCCAAATTGCGAAACTGCACCGTGTCGCCCAGCGTGTTCAGGGCCAGCGCCTGCGCCGCCGAGGAGAGCAAAATCTGCCCGCCATGCGCCGCCGAACAGACGCGCGAGGCGCGATTGACATCCGGACCCACATAGTCCACTGAGCCATCCGGATGCTGAATCAGTTCCGGCTCGCCTATATGGATGCCGATACGGATACGCAAGGGCAACTCGGCCACGGTGCCGTTCGGTTGCGTGATCTGCCAGGAAGTGTTTAAGATGGCGCGCTGTGCGTCCAGCGCGAATCGTGCTGCCTCCTCCGCACTGCCGAAAACCAGAAAGAAGGCGTCACCCAGTGCCTTGACCTCGTAACCGTTATACTGGTGGCAAAGTGCGCGCAGCAGCTGATTGTGCTGTTGCAGCAGGGGTCGGAACGCGCCACGATAGCGCTCCGACATCTCCGAGTAGCTCTGGATATCGGTAAATACCAGCGCCACGACCCCGCGCGGGGCTTCAACCGGCTGTATTCCCCTTACGCTCACGCCGCAACCCTCCTTGTACTGCCTTCCTAATTATAGCATATTTGTTCCAGCCGTCATCACCTGACAGCAGGGGGTAATTTCTCAAGGTCGTTGCAGGGTTTCTGCAGCAAGCCCATAGGGGCTTCGCCTGTATCGGGCAAAAATCAGGTGGTAAGGAAGTAATAATTCCCTCTCCCCAACGGGGAAAGGGTTAGGGTGAGGGGCAGAAACGCCTGCTCCGAAATGCTTAGGTAGAGGCGATTACTGGCAGCGGTCGGAATGATTTGCCCAGCACCTCTTCTGGGTCGCCACCGAGCCAGGTCAGCACGGTGGCATAGACGCTGCGAAAATCGGTCTGCATGCGGATGTCGCCGTTGGTATCCAAATCGCGCAGGTTCGGCAAGTCGCCGTACAGACCACCCTTGACCTGTTTGCCAACGAGAAACATAGGGGCTGCAGCGCCGTGATCCGTGCCGGCACTCCCGTTCTCATGCACGCGCCGCCCGAATTCCGAAAAGACCATCAGCAACACTTTTTCTGACTTCCCCTGTTGCTCCAAATCCTGGAAGAAAGCGCGCAGCGAGTTGCCAAACCGTTGCAACAGCTGCTCATGCGTGCGTGCCTGGGCCGCATGCGTGTCGAAGCCGTTCACCGACACATAGAGGACGCGGGTGTTCGCGCAGGTTGTGATGAGCTGGGCTGCCTGCTTCAGTCCCTGTGCGAATGGGTCGTTGGGATACTCCACCTGCGAGCGGTAGTTGCGCACGGCTTCGCGTAATCGCTCCACCGCAGTCAGTGCGGTGCGCGTCGACTCACGAATAACGCGCGTGGCGCTGGCAGGTCTGGCGTCCATTTGCGAAATAGATTTCACCGTGCGCTCCAGGTCAGGATCAGCAGTCATGAGCTGCAGATCGCCAAGGCTGGCGAAGCAGGGCACCGAGACCTTGCGCGCCTGCAACGCGAGAGGCAGCTCCTGGGTGAAGCTGACCGCAATCACGGGATTCGCCGCAGCGTCGGTCAATGTATCCAAATAGCGCCCCAGCCAGCCGTAGCGGCTGTGCCCATCCGGGTCGGCAGTCTGCCAGATTTCCATCGAGCGGAAATGCGAGCGGTTCGGATTCGGATAGCCCACCCCTTGCAGAATAGCGACCATACGCTGGTCATACAGCGCTTTCAGCCCCTCCAATGCAGGGTGCAAACCTGCACGACCCTCCAGCGGCAGCACGCGCGAATCGGGGATCGCCAGTGTCGGACGCGCCTGATAATACAGGGGATCGGTATAAGGGATGACAGTGTTCAGCCCGTCGTTGCCACCTGTAAGTTGCAGCACGACAAGGATACGGTCGTTGGGCAATTTCTTGCCCTGCAGGATACGGGCAGCGTCGGCACGGGCGATCTGCGCCAGCCATGGGGGAGCTGCCAGCCCGACGGCAACAAGAGTAAAGCCCGCGCGCAGGAACTGGCGACGCGACATCTCCGCCGCCCAGAACTCACCCGATGGGCGCTCACACAATCGGCACGACTCCGCCAGTTGCTGTTTCTTCGCCTCGCTCATGGTTCGTCTCCTCTGCCGGCGAGGGGAAGCGCGCAAGAACCGCACCTGACCCCGTTCGCCACTGACTACCCGCTATCGACGCTCATCTGCTACTAATGTTCGGTCATCCTCTTACGCTTCCACCGAGTCCTCCGAGGGCAGCTGGCGGAAGTACAGAAAGCCCTGCGATAGCCCACCGCCCACCATCCACTCCACACCCTCTTGCTGCGCGAGCGCCTGCGTTTCGGGAGTTGCCCATTCTTCACCAAGCACGGCAGGCATAGCGTTGATACCCACCTTGCGCAGGGTATCGGCACGCTGGCGAGCCCGGTGAATGTCGCTGGCGTCCACCTTCAGCGAAACCTCCACCACCAGCACCTGATCGCCTTTCCACCAGATGGGGTCGGCAGCGAAGGGGTCAGCGGTCGTATCGAGGATCTGCTCGCTCCGATAGAAAGGCTTGAGCCACTGGGCAAGCTGCCGATCCACAAGGGGCCTTTCTGGTGAACCGCCCCTACCCCCTCCAAATAGATGGATCGCCCGCCTGATAACGCGCCGCTCGTACTGCTCACCCTCGCGTCGCCCTGCCTCGCCACGCTGCCAATCCACCAGCCACATCGTGGTCTGCTCGAGACGCTGCACCGTCTGATGGGTTTGTTGCTGTGCCTCTCGCAACTCGCTAATCGCCCGCGTGTGCTGGAGTGTGACCTCCCTTAGCTCGGCGATCATCTGCGAGTGCTGGGCAAGCTGCTGAGTGTTCTGGCGCGTGACTTCCACAAGCTCGGCAATCATTTGCGAGTGCTGGGCAAGCTGCTGAGTGTTTTGAGCAATCTGCTCGCTATTCTGGCGCGTGACTTCCACAAGCTCGGCAACTTGCTGTTCGGTGCGCCGCTGCGCTTCGGTCAACTCCGCAATTGCGCGCGAATGTTCCCCCAGCAGGTGTGTGTGCTGACGCGTGACTTGAACCAACTCGGCAACTTGCTGCTCGGTGCGCCGCTGCGCTTCGATAAGGTCGCGCACCAGCTCGGGCAGCTGCAGCAGCTCCTCGGTGAGCAGTACCCGTCTCATCTCGGCTCGCCATTCCGGATGCTCTTCCAGAATGCGAATCAGGTCGTGAAGGTCTTGCACAGTGAAAGGCATAGGTTCCTCCCTGATGGGAATTATACCTTCAATAGGTGGCGGCAAGGCTCAAGTAGGCGAAGGTGCGCTTGCCGTAGGCGAGGTCGAAGCGAATGATGCCGATGGGTGAGGCGAAGCGCAATCCTGCACCCACCCCTGCACACACATCAAGCGCCTGAAGCGTTGTGCCCCTGTTCCATGTTGTTCCCACATCCACAAAAAGCGCAGCCTGCACCGCCTCCATGACAGGAAAACGGAACTCCACGCTGCCCATCAGCATCTGGTCGCCACGGAACTCATCCTGATCATAGCCGCGCAACAGCTCGAAACCGCCCAGCCAGAACTTCTCGCTGAGCGGGAGCGAATCGGAGGCAGCGCCCATCATCCCGCGCAGCAGCAACACGCGCTCGCTGCCGAGAGGAATATAGTATTGCGCCTCGCTCACAAGGCGCGTGAAGCGAAAATCGCTGCGGCTGAGCGTGTGTTCCAGCAGCACAGAGGCGTATAGACCGGCGCGGGTGAAGGGGCGTCCCTCGCGCGTGTCATACAGCGCCTGAAAACCAACCGCCTCGATGCGCCCACGATTCGCGCTCTGCTCCACAGGCGAGATCAGCCCAGGCGGCGCGTCATCGTAATCCACCCGATCCGCACGGTAGCGCACGCGCAGCTCGAACAGCTCGCGCCAGTCCAACCCGATATAGGCAGCAATGCCGCGCCGCCGCTCGTACCGACGCAGGTTATCCAGATTGGTATAGAACACGGGATAGAACGGCGAGCGGTCATAGATCTCGATGCCGAAGTTGAACGCACCGGGCAGGAAGCGAGGCGCCTCATAACTGAGCGCATAGGAAGCACGCAGCGGTGTCCAATCGCCCGTTTGCGGATCACGCACCTGCTCACGCTGCCACTGCAGGCGCACGCGATGACCCAGCCCCGCAAAGTTCGATTCCTCCAGCTCGGCATAACCAATAAAACCGTCCTCGGTGGAGTAGCCTGCCGCAATCGCCACATCGAGGGAGCGTTCCTCTTCCACCTGCAACAGCAAGCGTGCCGTGCCCGGCTTGCTTCCTGCCTCGGCACCAAGCTTTGCATCCTGCAGGAAAGGGAACCGTGCCAATCGCTGGCGAATGCGCTGAATGCGCTGCTCATTATACACTTCTCCATGCTTGATGCCAATCAAACGACGCAGCACGCCTAACTGCGTGCGCCGATTGCCCTGCACCTCGATCGCCTCGATTTTGCCCTCGGCAATTTCCACAATCAGCTTGCCCGTCTCGTCCTGTTCGTAGCTGGCAACCTGCGCCAACACATAACCCTGTTGACGATACCTGTCAACGATGGCGCGAAACGCCGCCCGGAGCTGTTCGATGGTCGGCTGAGTGCCCACAAGCGGCTGCAGTAAAGCAAGAACCGCGGATGGCGATCCTACTTCCACCCCCCGAAGTTCAATCGCACTGATGGGCTTTTCGATACCCGGCGCTGGCTGCGCGCACGCATTCAGCACGATCCACAGCATGCCAAGGCAAACCAGAGCTGTCCTGTTCATCGCTGGACCTCCACGCCCATATTATAGCCGATAGCGAGTAAAATAGAAGCGATGACCTGTGAACAGGCGATCGCGTACATTCAGAGCCTGACCCTTTATGGCTGGCGTCTGGGCAACGCACGGATGGAGGCGTTGCTGGAACGATTGGGCAATCCACATCGGCGACTGCGCGTGATCCATATTACAGGCACTAACGGCAAAGGCTCCACCACGGCATTGGTCGCCTCCATTTTAAAGGAAGCGGGCTACCGGGTCGGCGCTTACTTCTCGCCCTATGTGTTCGACTTTCGCGAGCGGATCCTTATCGATGGCGCCCCTATCGCACCCGAGCTGCTGGTGGAAGGGGTGCAACGCTGCCGCCCCCTGGTGGAGCAACTGCGTGACACCGAATACGGACAAGTCACCGAGTTTGAACTGAAGACCGCACTGGCGTTCTGGGCGTATCAGCAAGCGGGTGTCGAGTTCGCGGTGATGGAGGTGGGACTGGGTGGACGACTGGACGCGACCAATGTAATCGTGCCCGTCGTCAGTGTTCTTGTCAGCGTCGGGCTGGATCACACCGATCGGCTGGGACCCACTCATCGCGATATTGCGTATGAGAAGAGCGGCATTCTCAAGCCCGGCCACCCAGCGGTGAGTGGCGTGCTGCATCCCGATGCCCAAGCGATGGTGGAGATAATTGCCCAGCGCCGTGGTGTGCCTCTGCTGCAAGTGTCGCCGCATCCCTCGTCGGGCTTCCCAAGCCCCGTTCAGAGTGATTGGCTACTCTATACGCCGCTCCCTTCGCCGACCGATTCAGCGGTGCGGCTGCAGCGGCGCGACTGGACAATCGATCTGCATCCGCGCCTGCTGGGCAGCTATCAACGGCATAATGTCGCCTGTGCCGTCGGTGCAGTGCTCTGCCTGCGCGAACGGGGCTATGCCATCCCCGATGAAGCCATCGAGCGGGGAGTTGCCCAGACCTGGCTGCCGGGGCGCATGCAGGTCATTAGGGAAAGCCCCTGCGTGGTGCTGGACGGCGCGCATAATCCCGACGCTGCCGCGGCGCTCGCACGCACCCTGCCGCAGGTATTTAAATACCGACGGCTCATCCTGGTGTTTGGCATGTTGCACCCCCATGCCCCACAGGAGGTATTGCGCCATCTACTGCCGCTTGCAGAGCGGGCGATTTTTACCCGTGCGCCCAGCGAACGCGCCTATGATCCATTTGAGCTGCTTGCCTGCGCCCAGCAGTGGCAACAGCAGGTAGGCGATCGCTATCCGCTCCAGTTCGAGGTGTGCGAATCGCCCCTGCAAGCATTTCAACGCGCTCTTGCCCTCGCCGATACCGACGACCTGGTGCTGATCACTGGCTCCTTCTATCTGGTGGGCGCCTGGCATACCGTCGGAATCGGGGCTTAGTGCCTAATCCCCATTGACCAGAGGCATTTACCCGCCCTGCTTCAGCACCCCCTGCCAAAATTGAACAGCACCATCAGGAGGTCGGCGTCGTCTACGGTGCCATCGCAGTTGATGTCGAGGGGAGTGCTGGACCGCCCGAACGCGAACAGCACCTGGAGCAGGTCGGCGTCATCCACGCAGCCGTTGCCGTCGACATCGGCGTCAGGGGGTGGGCATAGGCGCGTATCTTGCAGCAAGAACGCTTCATCACGCCCAGTGGCAGCGTTATAGCCGACACCCGCGAGGTAGCGTCCATCCTGCGACACCCCGAATACACTATACAGAATGGAGCCATTCGCCAACAGATCCGCGTAGATGCGATTCAGGTCACGCATGCCGGTCTGGGCGGTCCAGCGCACGGCTCGCCAGCGGTTGGTTGCTCGAATGCGAACCTTACCGACGATCACCGACCCATCGCCCGACGTGGCGTTGGCTTCGCTGTCATCAAAGCCGGGCAGGATTCCCAGGTCCTGCATGCCAGTGGCAGCGGTCCATCGAAAGGCGCGCCCATTGCCCTCGGCGTTGCTCGCCGAGCCGACAATCACCTGCCCATTCGCGGAAATCCCCCAAGCGTTGCTGGAGGTACCGCCAGGCAGCACCCCCAGATCCTGCATGCCAGTGGAGGCAGTCCATCGAAAGGCGCGCATCTGACCACTGGCATTACTGGCCCAGCCGACAATAATGGTGCCGTCCGCGGAGATACCGTATGCCCAGCTGGTACGTCCGCCCAGAGTGCCTAAGTCCTGCATGCCGCTGGAGGGGGTCCATCGGAACGCGTGGAAACCGCCCCCGTCGATAGCGGCAGCTCCAACGACCACCGTGCCATTCGCGGAAACGGCTTCACCCCAGCTAATGCCTGAACCCCCAAGCGAGCCAAGGTCCTGCATTCCGGTGGTGGGTGTCCAGCGGAAGGCGCGGAACATATAGCCCAAGGTGCCAGTTGAATCGCCTACCACCACCTGCCCGTTCGCAGACACACCCTTTGCATTGCTGTTCTGTCCGGGCCCCGCCAGCGAGCCGAGATCTTGAGGTTGCCAGCCGTTAGCAGCGGTCCAGCGCACGGCGCGCGTAAGCCCTCCAGGGGCATCGGCATCCCACGAGAACCCAACCACCGTGCTGCCGTCTGCCGAGATAGCATAAGCCCAGCTGGCTTCATGATTGGGCAGGGGGGCAAGCCAGCGCAGAGTCTGCGCCTGCACGAAAGCGACCATCGGGCACAACCCGATCAAGAGAGACCTTATGACACCTTTCCAGCGAGTATATCGCTGGCAGAATCGCTCTCTACACAGCATTTGCCCCATCGCTTCGCCTCCTCTACAACGCTGTAAGCCGAGGGTACATTCCGCCCGATCGGCTGCTTATCGATAATACTCTATCCCTTTTGTTTGATGCAAGAGGATTACCATTTTGTAAGTAGGTTACTTTTTGGAAACCTTTGGGGCTGTGATGGGGCTGCCGACTGCCAGCGTGGTTCCCCTTCGACAGTGGATGCAAAGCCCCTTGACAAACAGGGGTGATGAGGTATAATAGCCCCTGCGATTGCCGCAGACAGCAGGCGCCCCGCTTCGCGGGCATAATCCGGGCACCCGGTCCGCCTGCCGAGGGAGAACGCAAGGGGCAAGTAGCCCGCCACAAGGGGCAAGCCTATCGAGCTTGCCGTATGCCTTGGCGAGCCTGCTGGTCTGCGCGGCTCGCCTTTTCGCATTTAAACAGGAGGTGAAACGGATGCCATCCCCGAAAAAGGTGGCGCAGGTGGAACAGATTCGGCACTGGCTCGCCCAGGCGCACGGACAGATATTGACCGATTATCGCGGGCTGACCGTGCGCGAGATTACCGAGCTGCGCCGTCAGCTGCGCCAAGCAGGGGCGGAGCTGCGCGTGGTCAAAAACACGCTCTACCGGCTGGCGGCAAACGGCAACCTGCCACCCGAGCTGGAGCCGTACCTGCAGGGACCGACCGCCGTTGCCTTTATTCATGGCGACGAGGCAGCGGCTGCCAAAGTGCTGGTGGAGTTCATCAAGCAGGTGCGCAAGACAGAGGTCAAAGCGCTGGTACTGGGGCAACGAGTCTATCCTGCCAGTGCGGTGGAGGCGCTCGCGAAGCTGCCACCACGCGAGGTGATGCTGGCGCAGCTGCTCGGCGCGCTGCAATCCCCTCTCAGCGGGCTGGTCGGCACACTCTCCGAGCTAATCGGACAGTTCGTGCGCACGCTACAAGCCGTTGCCGATAAGAAGGCACAAGCCTGAAACCAACTCAAAACGAAGGAGGCGATACCCATGGCAAAACTGAGCGCAGAAGAGATTATTCAGGCAATTGATGAGATGACCGTGATGGAGCTGAACGAGCTGGTCAAAGCGCTGCAAGAGAAGTATGGCGTGACGGCGGCGGCGCCCGTCGCCATCGCAGCGGCACCCGGCATGGTGCCCGCAGGCGCGCCCGCAGAGGCAGCACCCGCCGAGGAGAAAACGGCGTTCGATGTAATCCTTGCCAGCGCAGGCGACCAGAAGCTACAGGTCATCAAGGTGGTGCGCGAGATTACCCAGCTGGGGCTGAAGGAGGCGAAAGACCTGGTGGAGGGCGCCCCGCAACCAGTGAAGCAGGGCGTCAGCAAAGAGGAAGCGGAGGAGATCAAGCGCAAACTCGAAGAGGTGGGCGCGAAGGTCGAAATCAAGTAGCCCTGCCGCTTTCTCACTCACACCCCGCATCAGGCGTGTCCGAAAGCCCCTCGCCCCTTCAGGGTGGGGGGCAAAAAGGCGCACACGGTCTCAGCGACTACTCCTGACCGATGGCTTGCAGTTGCTCCTGCGCCAGGGCTTTGATTTCCTCTGGGGCATCGGGCATCTGAATGACAGCCGTGTAATCCTCAATCGCTGCGTCGAACTTGCCTTGCTCGTCATACACCACTCCCCGATAGACAAGTGCCCTTGCCCGATCTTCCGCCGGGGCATCGGGCATCTGAATGACAGCCGTGTAATCCTCAATCGCTGCATCTAACTTGCCTTGCTCGTCATACACCACCCCCCGATTGAAAAGTGCCCCTGCCCGATCTTCCGCCGGGGCATCGGGCATCTGGAGCACAGCCGTGTAATCCTCAATCGCTGCGTCGAACTTGCCTTGCTCGTCATACACCACCCCCCGATTGAAATACACCATCGCTCGGTGCGCAGCGGAAAGCGATTCGGTCAATCTCCGGAAAAGAGGTTGCGAATTTTCGGTGGTCAGTCGGCTCAGCGCTCTTGCAAGCGCCTTCCGATATAACTCCATCACCCATTCATCCGCTTGCTCTGGGGAGGTGGTCAGCAGGGTTTCGAGCGCGGTGTGGTCAGGGAAATCGGCAGCGCAGCGAATCACAAATCCACCAGTGTAGCTCGTTATCAAGCTCCTTTCTGGCTGCTCAGTGTCTTCCACTTTTCGCACAACCGACCATGCAATCTGGAGCACCTGCTGGGTGTCTCGCTTTGCACGCTGATAGCCCGAATCAAGCGCGTAGCCGTTATTCAGTCGCTCCAGAATGAACAGTTCGCCCAGCAGGTCGGGCAGCATGCCGTCCAGCCGCTCATCGGCACGGCGCGGCGTGTAGGCGGTCAGTTCGTGATAATGTGCCTCGTTGAACTCGCGGTCGATATCGGGCAAGAGGTGCGGGTGCTGCTGGCAAAGTTTCTGCAGCTCTTCGACGCTCAGCGCGCCCGCGATGGTCAGCAAGGCGACGAGGTTGGCGTGCTTTTCGTCGATTTGTTGCTGTTTCCAGCGCTGATGCTCTCTGTCCAGCACCCATCGGACCAGTTGCGTGGTGTCCCAGTGGCGGACGGCGTTCAAGCCGTGGGTTGCTATCACTTCGCCCACGAAGGCGGCGAACAGGGGGCGGTAGTCGCCTTCGGGCAGCTGTCGCAGGGTCTGGCGCAGGGTATCGCTGTCGAGCGGCTCGGGAGCTTTGCCTATCATGGGGCAGTAGCGCTGATAATAGGCGCGGACAAGCGCAAGGAAATCCTCCGCTTGCAGGGGAGGCAACCGATAGGGCTGGAGCGTCGTCAGATCGGCAAGGCGCATCGGGTTGGACACAAGTTGCCCATCGCCTAATATGGCGCGTTCCGCACCGAGTGCATGGTAGAGCGATTCGATAGTGGCGCGGTCGCTGCTGCTGCCTTTGGCGATGAGCGTTTCGAACCATGGGGCGCGCTCGTCGAGGTAGCGCTCCAGCACGAGGATGCGCAGCTGGGGGCAGTCGGGGGCGCGCGTTTTCTGGTGAAGGGCGAGCAGCGCGCTCTTGATGGTTTCAGGCTGTAGCGCAGCGTAGTCAAAGATAATCAGCGTGTTGCGTTCGGGCTGCCACTTGTGCCAGTCGGCGTAGCCCGATTCGCGACGGTAGAAGCCGGCGTCCCACCCCATGGCGTGCGCGTGGAGCGCAAGTTCGAGCGCGAGGCGCGATTTGCCCTGCCCGCCGTCGCCTGTGATGAGCATCCAGCGCAGTCGCCGTTCGGAGCTGGGCGCGAGGAAAGTCAGTAGATCACTCAACTCCTGATCGCGCCCGATCAGCTCCACCCAGCGACTCAAGGGCAGAAAGCGGGAGCGGAATCGCTCCCGTTCATCCAGTGTCCAGGGCAGGTAGAGGGGTGGGTGGTGCGCCTGTTGCAGGCGATTCTCGAAGCGTTGCAGATAGTCTATTACCGTGTTGCGCGTCTGCTCCAGCTCAGTATGAATATCCTGAGCGAGCCGCGTATCATGCTGCTCGATAAGGTCGATAAGGGTGAGCAGGGCATGCTCGTGCTGGGCTATTATCAGCGCAAGACGCCCCTGCAACTCGTCAGGCAAGTTCTGTAGCGGCGCAGCAAGATGCCTCTCTAACCTATCGATGCGATCGGTCAGTAGCATAAACAGCAGGATATGCGGATTATTGCGTTCCTGTTCACTTAGCTGCCCGAAGTCGATATGCCCTGTTTGGGGGTCTATAAGCAGCTTCTGCGCCGCATCGCGCAGCACGACAAAATGTGCCTGATCGAGACGGCGCAGGTAGTCCTCGATGCGGTCCAACTGCTTGGATTGGAGTGCTTCCTGATACTGCTGATAGGCATTCCAGCCCAGTGTAATCAGGATGAACCCCCCGAAGCCTGCGGCGAGCAACGGACTGCCCAGCAGCTGTGGAGCCAGCTGAACGAGGTTGGTTATGTCGATGCCTGTCAGGCATCGACAGAGCCACTGGAAAAGTCTGCCCACTTTCTGTCACCAGCTTAATTGTACCCCATAGGGTGGTTTTGTCAAGGGGGTTGAAGGTTGTTTGGAAATTCCTCTTGCCCTTCACCCATACCCTCTCCCCAGCGGGGAGAGGGAGGTTTTTGTGCTTCTATTCCAGGCGCACGGCACGCAGTTCGGCGGCGGTCTGTTCGGGCAGGGTGTCGTTGATGAAGACGCCCGCGCCCGACTCGGAGCCGGCCAGATATTTGAGTTTGTCGGGCGTGCGATAGGGTGGGTAGAACTCGATATGGAAGTGCCATTCGGGATGCGGCTTGCCATCGCTGGGGCGTGGGTGCTGCGCCATCACATAGGGCATCGAGAAGTGCCACAAGCCGTCGTATCGCTGGAGCACGCGCTGGAGCAGGTGCGCCAGCGTTTCGATTTCGCGCTCGCCCAGCTCCAGCAGGTCGCGCCGGTGCGCTTTGGGCAGCAACCACACCTCATAGGGATAGCGCGCGAAGAAGGGCACCATGGCGAGCCAATCGCGATTTTCATCGACCAACCGCCGCCCGTCCGCCTGCTCGAACGCGACGATTTCACACAGCAGGCAGCGTCCCCGCTGGCGCAGGTGGCGACGCTGGGCGTGCAACTCGCGCTCGATCTTGGGCGGGAGGAATGGGTAGGCGTAGATTTGTCCGTGCGGATGGCTCAGCGTCACGCCGATTTCGCGCCCCTTGTTCTCAAAGATAAACACATATTGCACTTCCGGGCGGACGCTGAGTTCGCGATAGCGGTCGCGCCAGACATAGATGAGCTGTTCGATGCGGGCGAGCGGCAGGTCGGCCAGGGTTGCGTGGTGGTCAGGCGTGTAGAGCACCACTTCGCACACGCCTTCCGAAGAGCGCACAGGCGAGAAAGGTGTCGGCTCGACGGCGGGTTCGGGCGGCTCGCGCAGCAGAGAGGGGAACTTATTTTCGAACACCACGATTTCGTAGGTGGGTTCTGGCACTTCGGTGGGCGTCTCGCCCGGACGGGTGGGGCAGAGCGGACAATATTCCGGGGGCGGATGGAGGGTGCGCTCCTGACGGTGCGTCGCCGTGATGACCCATTCCTCCAGCAGCGGATGCCAGCGCAGCTCAGACATGGCGTTGCAAGCGTGCCTGAATTATCTCGCGCAGCTTGGGAATCGCCTGGCGCATCACCTTCGCGCGATGGCTGATTCGGTTTTTGAACTCTGGTGGCAGCTCGGCAACGGTGCAGCCCAACGCCGGGAGGTAAAAAATCGGGTCATAGCCGAAGCCGTACGTCCCGCGTGGGGCATGCGCGATTCGCCCCTCCAGCGTGTCCTCAAAAGTGTAGAGGTTGCCTTCAGGGGTGGCGATAGCAACGGCGCATCGGAACCGTGCCGTGCGTCGCTCGTTGGGCACTGCCTGCAACCGCTCCAGCAGGATGCCCATCTTGACCGAAAAAGGCGTCTGCTCGCCTGCGAATCGGCGCGAATGCAAGCCCGGCTGACCGTTCAGCGCGTCAATCTCCAGCCCGGCGTCGTCCGCCAGTGCAATTTGTCCTGTGAATTCGGCGCAAGCGCGCGCTTTGATGGCAGCGTTCTCTCTATAGGTGGCGGCATGCTCATCGGGAATGGGTGCGTTCGAGTAGTCCGCCAACAGTCGAATCTCGACGGACAGGTCGTGCAACCCTTCGGTGAGCAGTTGCACGATTTCGCGCGATTTGGCGTGGTTGTGGCTGGCAATCACCACGCGAATGGAGCTAACAGCCATCATCTTCCATCAGCAGGCGGTTCACCAGGGCTTTGACCCGCTCGCCGATCATGTCGCGCACGCGGCGGAACTCCTCCATCGGCAGTCCGACCGGGTCGGGAATGTTCCACTGCTCGCGCACGCCGACAAAGGTCGCTGGGCAGAGTGTATTGGTATCCGCGTCGCACAGACTAATCACCGCGTCGAACGATTCGATATCGAAGTCGGTGATCGATTTGGGATACTGGTGCGAAATATCGAGGCCGATTTCGCGCATCGCTTCGATGGCAAGCGGATGCACGCGCGCGGCGGGCATCGTGCCCGCGCTGGAGGCGATTACCTGACCTTTGCCAAGCGCGTTGGCGAAGCCCTCCGCCATCTGACTCCGACACGAATTGCCTACACAGACAAACAGTATATGCTTCATCGTTAATAGCCCTCTTTTTTGTAGCGTTCGATGCTGTGTCGGTATCGTTCCTGCCCGTCTGGGCGGTTGATGCTGGCGAAGACGGTAGGTGGTTTGCCTGCTTGCACCATCTGTTCGATGATACCCGCCACGACCGCCCAGAGCGCAGCGGCGGCGCCGATGCCGGAAGCGGGGCAGAACGGCTCCTCCAGCCCGTCAAACTGCATCATCGCGTCGCCATATGGCGCGGCATTGTCGATGACCAGATCGGCGACTTCGAACAGTCGCTTGCCCGACTCATGCTCCGATTCGAGGCGTGAGGAGTAGTCGAGGGCGGTCAGGGCGATGGTGAAGATGCCCCGCTCGCGCGCCTGGATTGCCAGCTCAACGGGAAGGGGTGTCTTGCCCGACACGCTGCCGATAATCAGCACATCCCCGGACGCGATTCGGCTTCGATCCAGCGCGGCGCGCACAATCGCGCGCACCGTTTCGGGTGTGGTCTGCCCACCAATGCCCTGCGCCTCACGATAGGGGTTCGGGTTCTGCACCTGCAGGTCGAAGGAAAAAGGTGTGAAGGCTGCCAGTCCGCCTGCGCGATTAATCAACTCGCGCGAAACGAGATGCCCCGTGTCGTACACATGGATGACACCGCCATTCAGCAAGCAGTGGGCACACCGCTTCGCCGCCTGTTCAATCGCACCGAGAGAGCGTCGCTCCAGCTCCATCAGCTGCTGGCGTAGCCGTTCGAAATAGGCTCTGGGCAGTTCCATCGCGTCGAGAGTTTACCCCGTGGTTTCATGAACATCGGCTATGGTTCAGCGTCTATATGGGTAGTATTGCCTGCTGCGACGGATCGGGCGGGTACACTTTTGCCACAGGAGGCGCAGGCTGGGCAGCGGCGCTTTCTGTAGAGAAGGCACGGATATGAGAAGGCGCGTTTTAATCGGAATCGGGTTTTTCGTTCTGCTCGCGGTGGTTTTCTGGTGGTGGCGCGGGCGTGCACAGTCGTCCCCCGCGGATCAGCCCCTCTATCGCACGGCGGAAGTGACGCGCACGACGGTGGTGCGCTCCATTACGGCGACGGGCACTTTGCGCACCTATAATATCGTGGATGTGAAGTCCAAAGCGGGCGGTATCGTCAGCAAGCTCTATGTGGATGTGGGCGATGTGGTCAAGAAGGGGCAGTTGTTGGCCCGGATTGACCCTGCGGATACCCTTGCGGCGTATAATCAGGCGAAGGCTGACCTGGAGGCTGCCAACGCCCGCATCGAACAGGCCCAGGAGAGCCTGCGTTTGCAACGGGAGCAGAGCATGCTGGCGTTGCAGCAGGCGGAAGCGAACTTGCGCGCGGCCAAGGCACGGCTCCAGCAGGCGGAAGAACGCGCGAAGGCGCAGCCTGTGGTGACCGATGCGCAGATTCAAGCGGCGCGCACCGCACTGGAAACCGCTCGCAAAGCGCTTCAGCAGCTGGAACAGGTCACCATCCCGCAGGAGCGGGCTCAAGCTCAGGCAAACTACGACGCCGCACGCAAAGCGCTGGAGACCGCTCAACGCAACTATAACCGCCTGCGTGAACTGCTGCAGAAAGGCTATGTATCGCAGCAGCAGGTGGATAACGCCGCCAGTCAGCTGGAAAGCGCACGCAGCCAGTTTGTGGCTGCCGAGAAGCGACTGCAGACGCTGGAGGAGGACATCGAGGCGCGTCTGGCGACTGCATGGGCGCGTGTGCAGGAAGCAGAAGCCAATCTGAAGTCTGCTGAAGCGAACCGCAATCAGGTGGAACTCGCCCGTCAGGCGCTGGAGGAGGCACGCGCCCAGTATAAACAGGCGGAGGTCACGCTGGAGCAGGCGCGTTCGAATTTGCGCCAGATCCGTTTGCGCGAGGCAGACATCGCCGCCGCGAAGGCACAGCGCGCCCGCGCCGAAGCGCAACTCTATAATGCGCAAGTGCAGCTAAATAGCACCACCATCGTGGCACCGCGCGATGGCGTGGTCATCGCACGCAATGTGGAGGAGGGCACCATCGTGCCGCCCGGCACCTCGCTCTATTCGCAAGGCACGACCTTGCTGCAAATCGCCGACACCACGCGCATGTATGTGGAGGTCTCTGTAGATGAAGCCGATATTGGGCTGGTGCGGATTGGTCAGCCGGTGCTGATAATGATCGATGCCTTTCCGACGGAGCGATTTCGCGGGCGAGTCGGTCGGATCGATCCGCAGGCAGTGCTGGAGCAGAATGTGACGGTGGTGAAGGTGCGTGTGGAGGTGTTGAGACCTGACCCACGCCTGAAGCCCGGCTTGAACGCCACCTGCGAGTTCCTTGTGGCGCGCAAGCCCAATGTGCTTGCTGTGCCAAACGAAGCCGTACAGGAATCGCCTGAGGGGACCTATGTAGAGCTGCTGGTGCAGGGGCGCCCCCAGCGTCGAGCGGTCAAGATCGGCATTCAGGGCAACGAACTGACAGAGATTATCGATGGGTTGCGTGAGGGCGAGATGGTGATCACCGGACGAATCTTTCCGCAGCTTGGTCAGCAGGGACCAGGCTCACCGTTTGGCAGTCCCTTTGGTCCACGCCGCTCCCAACAACGATCGGGCGGTGGCGGCCCAGGCGGTCCGTCGCGATTCGAACACCCAAGAGGTGGACCGTCCGCAGGGAGGTAGATTGGCGATGAACCTCATGGAGAGTGTTCTCTCGGCATTAGATAGCCTGCGTGTGAACAAACTTCGCACCCTGTTGACAATGCTGGGCGTGATCATTGGGGTCGGTGCGGTCATCGCGATGATCGGCATTGCCCAGGGCGCGCGTGCAGCCACTCTGGAGCAGATTCAGAAGTTAGGGGCAAATGTGCTGACCGTGCGCGCGGGTCAGGCACGGCGTGGGGGCGCGTTCCTTGGCTTCGGCAGTGTGCAGTCGATGAAGCCTTCCGATGCCGACGCAATCCTCAAAAATTGCAACGGGCTGGTCATCCGCGCCTCGCCCGAAACCTCTTCCGCCTATCAGGTGAAATATTTCAACCGCAATATGCGCACCAGCATCACAGGGTGCACGCCGGAATATGCCCCGATTCGGAATCTAGTGCTGGCGGAAGGGCGATTCTTCGACGATTCGGAAGAGCGTGCAATGGCGCGTGTGGCGGTGATCGGGCACACAGTATGGGAGGAGCTGTTCCAGGGAGGCGCCTGTATCGGCAAGATCATCCGCATCAATGGGCAGCCATTCCGAGTGATTGGACGGTTGCAGTACAAGGGCGATACGGGCTTCCGCAGCTTCGACGACCGTATCTATATCCCGCTTTCGACCGCCATGCGGCGGCTAATGGGCGTGGACTATGTGGAGGGTATCAGTGTGCAGGCGGTATCGGGCGGAGAGGTGATGCAGACGGCGCAGCAGTGTGTGGAGGAGACGCTGATGCGGGTGCATCGCATTCCGCCGTGGGGCGACCCCGACTTCCGCGTGTTCAATCAGGGTGAGTTCGTGGAGACGGTGGAGCAGACGGCGCGCACTTTTACCTTCCTGCTGGCGGGTGTCGCGCTGGTGTCGCTGATCGTAGGCGGTATCGGCATTATGAATATTATGCTGGTCTCTGTGACGGAGCGCACGCGCGAAATTGGGCTGCGCAAGGCGGTGGGCGCGACTCGCATGAACATTTTGACCCAGTTTTTGATCGAGTCGGTGGTGATCAGCGTGGTGGGTGGGCTGATCGGCATTCTTCTGGGCTATGCGGTTGCCACTTACATTAGCCAGCAGGCGAACTGGAAGGTGCTGGTGCCGATGGAGGGGGTGGTGCTGGCGTTTAGTTTCGCGGCGCTGGTAGGTGTCTTTTTCGGGCTATATCCTGCATGGCGCGCGGCGCAGCTTCAGCCGATTGAAGCCCTGCGCTACGAGTGAAACCATGACACGGCTGGAGTTCGTGTATCAGGGCGAGCGGTTCGAGCTGCAGGCAGTGCCGGAGGGCAGCGGCTGGCGTGTGGTGCTGCCAGACGGCTCTGTGTATGTCGTGTCGCATGTCGAGCTTCGTGATGACGGTTCCCTGCGTTTGCGCACGCCAGTGGGCACTTGGCAGCTGTTCTTCCACATAAGTGGGGATGAGCTTGCCCTTAGTTATCGTGGGCGCGTCTATCGGTTTCGTCGATCGGTTGGCCGGCATGGGGGAACAACGCACTCAACAGCGCAGGGCATGCTCACCGCGCCGATGCCCGGACTGATTCGCAAGGTGCTGGTGCAGGTGGGTGAACGGGTGGAGGCGGGGCAACCGCTGCTGGTGTTGGAAGCGATGAAAACGGAGCAGACGCTGCGCGCGCCTTATGCGGGCGTGGTGCAGGCGGTTCACTGCCACGAAGGCGAAATCGTGCAGGAAGGTGTATTGTTGGTAGAGGTCGCAGAGGTTGTCCAGTGAGGCGAACCTACCAGAAAACTTTTGCCCACAGGCTCATCGCCCCTTCCGATTGGACATGCCTGCACTCTCTTTTTCACAAACTGCGTACCCGATTGCGCCATGCCACCAGGTCGCTTACGCTGCCGAAGGTAACCCAGGGGGTCAGCACACGCCGCCAGGCATCCAGCTCCATATAGACCCATGCGGCAGGCGAGGGCCATTCATAACTCATCTCGTAGTTATGGTGATAAATGATGGCTCCTGTGCGCAGCCATCTACCCAACCCACCTTGAACAAGGCGCAAACCCAACACACGGGCAAAAAGCAGTTCAGGGGGCTCCCCTGCACTCCCGAATCCATCTGCAAGGGCGATGGTAGTTCGATCCGCAGGTTGTGTTCCATAGTTAATATTATTACTATATAAGGGATCATAAGCATCAATCAACTCAATCCCATACTGGCGCTCCAGGGGATGCCTGAGGTAGGGAAATGAAGACATGATCCTGACACCAGGTCCCTGCACGCAGGAACCGGAAGGCGCGCGTACAGCACGCACCGGCGTCTCTTCACGCAAAAAGCGGAGATAACGCTGGGTAAACTGATTATTTGCGAAGTTCAGGTAGCGATGGCGATTGCACCAGCTGGTCGCAAAACCCATCTGGCGCATTTCATCCAGTGTGCCCTTCCAGTGTGCACGGAAGGCGGCAGGGGAATTGAACTCTCGAAAAGTACCATACGAATTACTCCAGACCTTTGAACTGGCATATCCAATGGTGCTTTCAATTTGCCAGAAATGGTCATGCCAGCAGCAAGGGAAACAACCGTCCTGTTCCTGTAGTAGAATCTGGTGCATCTGTGCCAGTTGACTATTCAGGAAGCGTGCGTTTCGATGCAGATAGGTGCTGGTGGAACCCAGATTACTCAATGCGCTCGTGGTACACCCGCATTGGATGACCAGTCCTGTATTGTGGCACAGGGTACGCAGCCACTGAACCGTCTGCAGATAGAGGTCATAGCTCCAGCCGGGCGCGTTAGGGGCGCCATGGTTTAGAATATGATCGATATCCAAGCATAATGGGCGGCTCCATATTGGGTCTGCTTCCTCGTTCACCATGATCCATGGAACCAACCAGGGTGAGGTAGCGAACATGCCTACGACGGGCACAAAGTATCGATTATACCAGCGAGCAATATATACATGGATTGCCTGTGGATGGAGCGTGCGATCTGGTGCAAGCAGTACCTGTAAGTTCGGATTGCTTTGATCCACCCGCAGTCCGTAGTATACATTACTGATTCGTGTAACGAATGATTCAACGTGCACACTTATCCCGCTCTGTGTCCAGATTGCACGCCGTCCAATAAAACGGGGATCCGCAGGAGAGCCATCTAAGGGAACTACCCCCAGCACGCCCGTCACCGGCATACCCCCCGTGTTTTGAGGAGTGCGATACCCCACCAGATAAAGCGGTTTATCCCCCGGGGAATAGTTCACCCACGAAAAGATATCCAAGCCTGAAGTGTAATCCGCAAGATGAGGGACGATACCTATATCATATTGCGCATTAAATTGGCTTTTGCTGACATCGCCTGCGACAATAATCTCTGCCTCTTGCCCCCAAAGGCGCAGTATACTTTTCCACACCCTTGCAATTCGGTCATTTTGGGCAAAGGCACTGTGTGCCCGGTTGCGTGTCGGTATAATCAGAGCCACTCGCTTGCGTGCCATCTCGGTTCCTATTATAGCACATGTTGTGGACAGGAGAGGGTGCGATGGAGGCGAAACAAACCGCTATGCGGTGGTTTCTGTTGATGGCTTGGGTGTTGGGCGCAGGCTGGCTCTGGGCGAGCGTGCCAAAGGTGCAAGCGTACAGTGCAATTCTCGTTGAAGCCAGCACGGGACAGGTGCTTTTCAGTAAGAATCCCGATATCCCTCTACCTCCCGCCAGCCTGACCAAGATCATGACCGCCATCATTGTGCTGGAGCGGTGTGGATTAGAGGAGCACGTGAAGGCATCCAAACGCGCCGCAGAGACCCCTGCCAGTTCACTACACCTGCAGGAGGGCGAACGGGTGTCAGTACGCGATCTGCTGTATGCGCTGTTGCTGCGTTCTGCGAACGATGCGGCGGTTGCCCTTGCCGAGCATACCGCTGGCTCGGTCGAGAGTTTTGTGCAACAGATGAACGAGAAGGCGCGTGAACTGGGGGCAACCCATACCCATTTTGTCAATCCGCATGGGCTGCACGACCCAAAGCACTACTCCACCGCACGCGACCTCGCCCTGATCGCCCGCTATGCGATGGAGAATCCCCAATTCCGTGCGATTGTCTGTCAGCGCAAAGCGGTTATTTCGCGCTCCATCAAGCAGGACGATCTTTGGGTAGTCAGCCGGGCGAAGTTTCTGGAGATGTATCGCTGGGCGGAGGGTATCAAGACGGGTTTCACACGGCAGGCTGGCTTCTGCTTTGCAGGCGCAGCGAGCAAAGAGGGGCGACGGCTGATCGCAATTGTGCTAAACAGCCCCCAGCGTGAACAGGACACCATCGCGCTGATGGAGTACGGTTTCAACGAGTGGCAGCCAATTGTGCTGGGGCTATCCGGTCAGCCCGTGGGGATGGTGAAGGTCAAAAACGGGGTGCAGGAGCAGGCGCCCGTGCAGCTTGCGCAGCCTGCCGTCTGGGTCGTGCCACGACAAGATGCCGCGCGGTATCGCTGGGTGCTGCGCCCTATTGAGTTAAACGCACCGGTGCAGGCGGGTATGCCTGCGGGATGGGCGGTGCTGCTGCGGGACGGACAGCCGCAAATAAAGGTGCCCCTGCGGACCGCGCAGGCGGTGGAGGCGCGTCCCGCCTCGTATAGAGGGTTCCTCTGGGGGGGCAGCCTTGCCCTGCTGGCTTACACGCTCCACCGACACCATGCCCAGCGCAGACGAAAACATCTTGCGAGTCAATAACTATAATGAATACCCCTCCCCAGCGGGGAGAGGGTCAAGATGAGGGCATTCCATACCGCAGTGGGCTAATCACCTTTCAGGCGCCAAAGGGTGCCCTGCGGACTATCCTCCAGCAGGATGCCCAGCGCTTTGAGATCGTCGCGAATCTGGTCTGCCAGATCGAACATCTTGCGGGCGCGCAGCTGCTGGCGCCACTCGATAACACGCGCCATCAATTGATTCAACAGCTCATTTTCAGGCATGGTGCGCGTCTCCAAGGGCACGCCCAGCACCGTCTCCATCATCCACTGTAAGGCGTTCAGCAGAGCAAGCAGCGCGCCTGCGGTTTGATGCCCACCTGCGCTTTCGGCATCGCTCAGCCGTTGGTTAACCTCGCGTACCACCTCAAACGCGACGGCGAGTGCCTGTGCCGTGTTGAAATCGCTGTTCATCGCCTCGCGAAACCGCTCCCGATAGGGCTGGGCAACCGCTTCATCAGGTTCAGGCAGCTGGGACATGGTACGCAAGAACGCCCGGGCGCGTTGCACGGCGGTGCGAATGCGCTCCAGAGCAGACCCTGCTTCGTGCAGACCCTCGTAAGAGAACTCCAGCGGGGTGCGATAGGCGACCGAGAGCAGAAACAGGCGGATTACGGCTGGCTCATATTGCTGACGCAGCTCCCGAATCGGCACAAAAACGCCCGTCGATTTGGACATCTTCTGCTCTTTGAGGCGTACGGGTCCCCAGTGCAGCCAGTAACGCACAAAGGGCACTTCGCAGCGCAGATATGCTTCCGATTGCGCAATTTCGTTCTCATGGTGCGGAAAGATGAGGTCCATTCCGCCAGCGTGAATATCGAAGGCGGGTCCCAGATATTTCAGGCTGAGGGTAGAGCATTCGATATGCCAGCCGGGGCGCCCAGGTCCCCAGGGGCTGTCCCAGGCGGGTTCGCCTGGCTTGGCGGCTTTCCAGAGGGCAAAATCGAGCGGGTTGCGCTTGCGCTCATCTACCTCCACCCGTGCGCCCGCTTTCATCTCGTCGAGACTGCGCCCCGACAGCTTGCCATATTCAGGAAACTTCTCCACCGAGAAGTAAACATCCCCATCGACCACATAGGCATAGCCATCCTCCACCAGTCGCTGCACCATCTCGATGATGTCGTTCATATGTTCGGTGACCTTCACGAAGCGCGGCAGGCGCACGCCAAGCGCCTGGGCATCTTCAATATACATGCGGCTATATTTCTCAGCGACCTCTTGCGTGCTGATGCCTTCTTCCTGCGCTCGGCGGATGATTTTATCGTCGATATCGGTGAAGTTCTGCACAAAGTTCACTTCATATCCGAGCTGTTCGAACCATCGCTGCACGATGTCCATCACAATGACGCCACGCATATGTCCCACATGCGCGGGCGCCTGGGGAGTTAAGCCGCAGGCGTACATGCTCACCTTGCCCGGTTCGCGCGGTGTGAACACCTCGTCCCGCCGCGTCAGCGTGTTATAGATACGCAACTCGCCCATAGGTGGTTGCATGATACCCCGTAAGGATACGATTTTTTGCCAATCCCCGTAAGAGTATAGAAGTGTGGGTTGGGTGAAGATGGCAAGATACCCTTAGACGCGGGGGCGACCCCGGAAGGCGAGTGGCGAGCATGCGGTGGCAGCGGTAGTTTGCAACGGCTCTCATCAGCACCGTCCAGCGCCACCGCCACACACCCCCTGCGGCTCGATTTCCGCAGGGGGCTTTTTAAACAAAAAATGAGAGGCGGGTGGGGAGGAGCCCGCCTCTCTCCGGGGTAGGGGAGGTGCGACCAAGATTAGCAGGAGGTTCTCTGGTCAACCTGTACCCTGTCGCCACTTCCTATTATCGGCAGATTGCCCAGCATTTTTTAGGGGGGTGTTCGTGCACATTTCCCGAGCACACTCACCCTTTGCGGCTGCTCGGAAAATCCCAGCAGTAGGAGCAGACCTGTGTCTGAAAATAGCCAAACCTCCTCTTCGGGGAGAGGGGCAAGCCTGTGTATCTGCCCTCTAAGGGCAATTGCCAAACACCCCCCCTTGACAAGGGCGCATCGGATGTGCTATAATATAAGTGGAACAACCCGAACCGTTCCGAACAGGCACAGGAGGTAAGCAATGTTCCGAAAGGTACTCGAACCGAGCACAAGAACCCTCACCACCCGCTTCAATTCTGCGGGGGGGGGGGTAAAACGGCTTGTTGCGCGCTGACGCTGCTGGCTCTGCTCGTTTCTGTCCCTGCTTTCCCCCAAGAAACGCTTCGCAATCGCACCTATCCTTGCCCACCCGCCTACCCAAATCCTGGCTCGCCCTTTGACCCTATCTGGCTGGAGGATTGGCAATTCTGGCTGCCTCGCTATGCGAAAGAGGCGTGGGAAGCCGATTTTCCCTTAGCCGACCCAGCGGTCAACCTCTTGCGCTTTCCGTGGCAGCCGTTCCCGCCTTATCGCTGTCTCCCCCAATGGTTCCCTGTCCCTGTTCCACCGCCCAACGACTGGACACCGCCCACAAGTCAAGAGGAAGCCATCTATCTGGGTTCAGGCACAGGCGAGGTGGATGGGGCGGGCAGCGTATGCGCGGTGCCGGTGGAATCGGCGCTGTTAGCCGCGACGGGGCAGACGGGGTTCCACCTGCCGATGCCTGCGACCAGCTTCGGGCATGGAGGCTGGACGCATCTGACTTCGCCCACGCCAGGCGGTACCTGGCTGAGCCAGCTCTACAGCTGGGATCGGATCCAGATAGTGCGCACGCGATCCCGGGGGCGTGGGACGCCGATAGAAGACTATCAGAGCGGGAATGCCCCCCAACCTGATTATGAGTTTATCGTCTACGATGCAAACGGGACGGCGTTGCGTTTCTTTTATCGCAACGGGCGTTTTGAAGCGGCTTTTGGGGTGTATGCACGCCTCCTACAGAACGGGGATACCTTCACTCTGATTGGGGGTCCGCCGTGGGCGATGAACCAGAAGGGCGGTTGGCGCTACGGGTTCACCGGCATGCCGAATGGGGGCGATCAGCCGTGGGGCAGTGGGGTCAAGGCAACGGTGCTTTTTATTCGCGACCCGCTGGGGAATGTGTGGGAGCGGGTACACGATGACTGCTGCCCCCAAAGCGTGTGTTGGCGGGCACCGAACCTGACCTTGATGCGCTTTGACCCCGATGGCAAGGTGTACTATTCGGAGAATCTCAACCCGCCTAACTGGCAGCGGTTGGGTCAGATAAGCCCTCTTGTGCTGGGCGTGGGACATCCCAACAACGAGACCGTCTCCTTCGTGTGGGAGGAGCCTGATGGCAAGCATGTGGCGTTTCAGTGGTGGGCAGGTGTGACGGGCAACACCGATAACAGCATCTTGAGCCAGATGCGGCTGCAGGGAGGGGTTATGCAGAACGGGATCTTTCAGTCCCAGATCACCAAGCAGTGGTTCTTTGCGAAGCCCACCAACGGGAAAGAGGCACAGCTCTACCAATACCTTTATGGGGAGTCGTGGCTTTCCCCTGCCTATCTGGGGCGGTTGTGGAAGGAGCGGCTTGGGGCGCACTATGTCACCCAGATAGACCACCGCTATTTGCCGTGGCAAAACGCGGCGGAGACACAAATCTATCGGGAGCAGATGCCTGCGGAGGCGAAGACCTTCCTGGTGCATCGGTGGAATAGTAGTACGGATAAGTTCACGGAACTGGAGGTGCGTCGCCCACGCCTGTACGATGGCAGCAACACGATTTTGCACGAGAAAGAGGGGGTGGTGCTTAACCCGCAAAACGGGCAGCCGGTGGAGCGTCGCTTCTACTCTAATGCGAATGACCGTGCGCCCACCTGGACCGAGCAGTATCGGTATGAGTATGTCGCCAATCCAAACGCGCTGACCACCTTTGTCGATCGGCAGGGGAACGAATATCGGTGGGACTATGAGGAGCGCGAGGCGCAGCGATGGTCTCCCGAGATTCCACAGAGCGAGACGGTGCTAACCCATACGACCGACCCGACGGGGGTGAAGACCACGCTCCAGTATGGCGAGCGCTGGAGCGATTTTGATGTGGAGCGTCTCTGGCTCAATCCTCCGCTTTTGCCCAGCAGCGTGCAGCTGGGCACAAATCCCGATCGGATCTGGCGGTTCCAGTACACCTGGAGCGAGAGCTTGACCCCCACCGCTCCGAACGGGATGCTGCTCGGTTTTGCCGAGCCAGGACGACGCTGGTGGCGATTTTTCTATACCCCTGCTTCTTTTCGGCAACCGTTCCAGCTGCATCGGGTGTTAGACCCGACAGGGCGCGCCGTAGAAATCAAAGCATGGGATCCGCTGGGACGCCCGACACGCATAGAGACCTATCCCAATCCCTCTGGCTCTGGGGGATGGCGATGGGACAACCCACTCTATCAAGAGGTCGAGTACACGAACTTTGGGCAGGTCAAGCGGGTGCGCTGGGGCTATCGGTGGGGCGATAGGTATACGGGCTATCGGGATGCCTTCCAAGAAGCCCGCTATGTATGGAACGGGTTGCAGCTGGAGCAGTTTATTGACCCGAGAGGGCGTGCAGTGCGCTTTGAGTATGTACCTGGCTCGGGAGAGGTGTCCCGCATCTGGATAGAGAACCTGCTTTACGCCTCGCTGGGCTACGATGGGTACGGTCGGCTGGGACGAGTCGCGGGGGGCAACAATGTAGGTGTGAACTACGAGTACGGCTACCGCGACGAGCTGATTGGCATTAGGCACGATGGCGATGCCAACCCTGAGCGATTTTTCTACTCCAGCTGCTGTGGACAGGTGGGTCGCTGGCAACGCGCCGATGGCACAAACATCTACTTTGACTACACGCCCAACGGCTGGCTGCAAGAGGTGTACCTGCGCCCCTCTCCGTTGGAGCGTCAACGTCTGGCGTATTATGAATACGATTCGGCAGGGCGGCTGACCTTGGCTCAAGATCCTACGACCATGACCACCTTCACCTACGATACTTCAGACGGCGACCGCACGGGCTGGTTAGAAAAGAGCGTCGTCCAGTTCAACAACGTTGCCCCTTATCAGTTTGACTACACCTATTACCTCAATGGTGATCTCCGCTCGGTTCGCTTGTCGCGCGGGGACTTACCTATGTACTATGCGACCATTTCCTGGCAGAGTTTCACTTACGACGATGCGGGGCGTCTGACGACCCAGAACTATAACCGTCCTTTACTTTGGGGATCTGTTCAACTTTCCGCCAGCTACGAGTACGACGGAGCGGGGCGTCTTATCAAACAAACCGTTCAAATCGGCAACGATAAGTTGGAGACCCACATCGCCTATGCGGACCACCAGAGCGTGGGCAGCGTCTGGTGGTTCAATACCTACTTGAACAATAGCCCTGTCGGCAGGTTCCAGTACGAGTACTATCCCGACGGAACCGTGAGGTCGGTTCAGGAGACCCTGAATCAGGTTCCCACGAGCTGGCAGTGGGACTATTATCCTGACGGCAGTCTGGCATACGAACAGTCGCTCCGGCTGCCCGAAGGCAGGCGCAACTATACCTACGACGCGGGCGGCAACCTGATGCGCCTGCCCACCGTTGCAGGGACACCCAGCTATCAGTACAACCAGCTGCGCAGTGTGGGGAGTAGTTGGGGCTTTACCTACACCGCCAACGGCGAGCGCGCCAGGGAGACGAACAACCCCGTTGATGGCTATCAGGGCAACTGGGATTATGTCTACGATGTCTGGGGCAACCTGACGCACGCCTACCGCAACGGGCAGTTGGTGTACGAGGCGCGTTATGATGCGTTTGGCAACCGCGTGTGGGCGAAGGTGGGTACC
>Ga0101943_1000867_pt1 | contig 34997 bp, 27 predicted proteins | sample DewCreD2012metaG_5_FD_75244 | JGI IMG/M metagenome (GOLD analysis project Ga0101943, IMG submission 75244) | Hot spring sediment bacterial and archeal communities from British Columbia, Canada, to study Microbial Dark Matter (Phase II) - Dewar... ... | reverse complement strand
GATTGACCAGCCGGATGATCTCGGCTTCAAAGCTCGTGTTGCCCCGATTCGGCGCCGGACTGCCCTGATTGAGCACGTCCCCGCCGAGGGTGTCGACCAGTTGGTCATTCCCCGAACCGCCAATGAGGCGGTCCACCCCCTGCCGCCCGTTGAGGTAATCGTTCCCCTGCCCGCCGAAGAGCACATCCCGCCCACTGCCGCCGATGAGCCGATCGTTGCCGATGCCGCCGTAGAGCGTCGCCGCGATCGCCGTGTTGTTGCGCACCAGATCATCCCCTTGCCCCGCCGAGACCACAATCCGCCGCACCTGCGTGGCGGAAAAACTCTGCCCCGCCACACTGATCGTATTGCCGCTCTGGCTGATGATGATGCTGTCCGCACTATCCGTGCCCAAAACGGTCAAGATACCGTTGAACAGGTTGACCGTCGCCGGACATTCCCGCCCTTCCAGACATTCCAGATGCAATTGGCTCACCCCCATCGCTGCTTTCCCTCCGCCTTTCCAACCTCGCGATCCGCCGCGGGATCACCCCTTGCTCCCCCCCTGCTCTTCCTCCGTTTCCCGTGCTGCTGCAACTGGGCTGCCCTCGCCGGGCGCTCTTCGCCTGTTACCACCACTTTAACACACACTTCCTGAAGGGCGGACTGGGACCGGACCGTTTTTCCGCCTGCCGTTCCGCTCGGACCAAAACACTCCCCGAGAACTCACCAGCGTTTAGAGAGCCGCTTCATCTTTCAGTGCAGAAATCGCTTGCCGGAGAGAAATGCGGGCTTTTCCCTTGTCGGGGAAGAAAGGCGGCGATAGAGTGAGGATGTTGGTATTCCGGAGTGAAAGGTGTAAAAGGTAGCGATGGCACGGCGATGGTCCCAGGTTCTGGCGGAGCGAGCGTCCCGGTGCCGTGAAGCATCGGGGGCGGCGAAGCCATTCTGGGAGGCGGAGCGGGGATTCGCAGAGCAGGTCCGTGCAGGACGATGGGCCGCTGGGTCTGCTCCTGATGTCCGGGTTTGCGCCGCAGCTTTGGCCGCTGCCCTTCTGGCTGCCGCCGCAGCCATTGCCGCAGGAGGCGGCTAGCTCCGGGGTGCCATCACTCAGTCCCGCGAAGACCCAGTGCATGTCGGCCCCGGAGCAAGTTCCCGGGGCCGACGCCTTTTTTGACCTCGATGAAGAAAGGACGAACCACCCATGCCTTCCCACCTGCCCGATGCCCGCCCGTGGAGTGAGCGAACCGCCCCGCCTGGCTGCACACCCAGGGTTCCCCGCGGTTCTGACAGCGGCCTGTCTCCGCCGCCGCTCGTGCGTTCCCGCAAGTCGCTACGGACCACCGATTCGCCCATCAACTTTTACATCCAGAAGGCGCTGGAGACGCCCGGTTTGATCTCCCTGGCCGCCGGCTTGGTCGATGAAGGCAGCCTGCCCTGCGAAGCAGTGGCCCAAGCCTGCCAGGCCGTGCTGCGCGATCCCCGGCGCGGACCCGCCGCCTTGCAATACGGCTCGACCCAGGGCTTGCCCCGCCTGCGGGAACAGGTGCTTCACCTCCTCGGCCAGGCCGACGGCTGCTCCCCCCAGGAGCTGAACCTCAGCCCCGACGATGTGGTCTTGACCACCGGCTCGCAGCAGTTGCTCTACCTGCTCGCCGAAGTGCTGCTCGACCCCGGCGACATCGTGCTCACCGAGGCGCCCTCCTACTTTGTCTTCCACAGTGTGCTCCAGAGCCACGGCGTCCAGGTGCTCAGCGTGCCGGTGGATGAGGGGGGCTTGTGCCTCGCGGCCCTGGAGGAACTTTGGGAACACCTCACGCGGCAGGGAGCGGCGGAACGCGTCAAGCTCCTGTACACCGTCGATTATTTCCAGAACCCCACGGGGTGGACGTTGGCCGCCGAGCGGCGCCCCCAGCTTTTGGAACTGGTCCAGCGCTTCAGCCGCCGCCAGCGCGTCCTCATCGTGGAAGATGCTGCCTACCGCGAGCTGCGCTACGAAGGTCCGGACCTGCCGAGCCTCAAGAGCCTGGATCGGGACAACCGCTGGGTGGTTTACGCTGGCACGTTTTCCAAGCCGTGCGCGCCGGGACTCAAGTGCGGCTATGCCCTCCTGCCGCCGGAGGTGCGCGAGCCCATCTTGCATCTGAAGGGAAACCACGATTTCGGCTCGGCCCACCTCGTGCAGCATCTGCTGGCGGAGCTGATCGACCGCGGGGAATATCAGCGGCAGCGGGAGCGCCTGCGTCCTCTCTATCGGCATAAGCGCGACGTGATGCTGGAGGAGTTGGCGGCCACGTTGGGACAGGAAGACGGGGTGCGGTGGAGCCGGCCGGCGGGGGGCTTATACGTCTGGCTGGCGTTTGCCGATCTGGACACCGGCCCGCAGGGTGCGCTGGCCCAGGCCGCCCTGGAGGAAGGGGTGCTCTACGTCCCCGGCGAGTTCGCCTATCTGCCCGCCGACGGGGAACGCCCGCCGCATCACGCCTGCCGCCTGAGCTTCAGCGTCGCAAGCCCAGAGCAGGTCCGCGAAGGCATCCGCCGCCTCCATCGGGCCGTCCGCCGCGTTCGGTATGCTTCCTGAGGCGATACGCTTCTCCCACTGTAGCACGCTTCCGGAATCGCCAGCCCAACACCGCTGCTGATCCGGGAAACCGTAGCTCCGCCGCGCCCGGCGGAGGAGCCTGAACCGCCTCCGCCCCGCAACTGAACTCCCCGCCAGTGCCGCCGTGTGGTACAGTGGCGTAAGATTAAGGTGGACGCAGGAGCCGGAGGATGAGACACACGCGTGGGGGACGGTATGCGCATTGGTGTGGTCAGCGATACCCATGATCGCCACGAAGCGATTGCGGAAGCCGTGCGCCGTCTCCAGGAACATCAGGTCGAACTGATCCTGCACTGCGGGGATATTGAGTCGGTGGCTGCGGTCGAGGCGTTTCGTCCGGTGCCGACTTACTTCGTCTTCGGGAATTGGGATCGCCAGCGTCAGGAGCTAGCGCGGGCCATCAAGCAGATCGGCGGCGTGCATTTCGAGACCTTCGGCGTGCTGGAAATCGGGGGCAAGCGCATCGCCTGGCTGCACAGCCACGAACGGCGGCACCTGCGCCAGTTGGAAATGGCGGATTACTTCGACTACCTCTTCTACGGCCACACCCACATGCGGGAACAGCACCGCACCGGCCGCACTTTGGTGGCCAATCCCGGCGCCCTCTTCCGCGCCCATCCCCGCACCTGCATTGTGGTGGACATTCAAAGCGGCGAGATCAAGCCGTTGATCATTCCCCCGACGGACAAGCCCGGTTCCGAAGCGCCGCCAAGCTGGTCCGCTCTCGACCCCAGCGATTCCGCCCCGCACTTGCCCCTCGCCGTCCCGCCGCCGAGCACCGCGCCCCCTGCTGCTTCCTCCCTTCTGCCCCCGCCGTCCGACTCCACCCCCAGCCCCTAAGCCGCTCCCCTTCTCGCCCCCGTCCGCCTCCGATTTGTCCGCCTTTTCTCCTCTTCAACCTTCCTCCTTTTCCCCCGTTTTCAGCCTGGGCGCAATCCCCCTTGACCCGCGGATTCGAGAAGTGCTACCCTGTGCCGCGATGCAGGAACTGGCTGAATAGTTCCGCCAGGGCCAAACTTCAGCGCCCGAAGATTCACCCAAGGAGAAACTCGATGTCGAGATTACGCTGTGGCCGTGGGTTCGCCATTCCGCTGCTGCTAGCGCTGGGAGTAGCTACGCCGCTTCAGGCTGGCTTGGTGCCCGTGCGGGTCTCGGTCCTGCCGGATGGCGGCTATTATCGCTTCACCTACGCCATTGTGCTGCCCAGCGACTCTCTGCTCCGGCCCGGAGACTACTTCACCATCTACGACTTCGATGGCTTCGTTCCCGGAAGCGACCAAGTCGGAGGCACGCCGTATGCCAGTTACTGGAGCTTTTCCAGCAGTGGCACTGGCCCGACGCCGCCCGGCGTGCTGCCGACAGACAATCCGAGCATTCCCAATCTGACCTGGACCTATCACGGTCCGGTCCTCGGCGCCTCCCAAACAGGTTTGGGAAACTTCTGGGCCTTGTCGATCTATCCCGACACCAAGGAGTCCTGGTTCACAGCACGGACGGGGACAGTCAACGGGAGAAACGACCACAACATCACGCCGACGACGGTGCCCACGCCGAAGGCTCCGCCGCCCCCGGTACCGGAACCGGCCGCCTGGGTGCTGGCTGCTCTGGGTCTGCCCCTGCTCGGCTTCTGGCGCCGCCACCCCTGACCGGCCCACCGCCGATCCTGCCAGAAGGAATCGCCCAACCTCCACTCGCTTCCCTTCTTCCCGGTCCGCCTCGCGCCCAGAGACTCTCTCCCCTGAGAATCACTCCATTGCTGAATCGTGATTTTCTTAGTTCCCTTTTGCCGGGAAGTTCTAAGTAAGAGGAGCGCAGCTTCGCTTGGTGAGCCGGGAGTGGAGGTGTAGAATCGGGAGTGAGAGTAGGGTCGAGTGTGGAAACGGTGGCGGATGCAGAAGCCATCCTCGTCTGAGTCAGAGCAGCGTATGGACAAGGGGTTCTCTCCTGGGGGCCAGTTTGTGGAGCACGCGGAAGTGCACATCGGGGAGACGCGGCTGCTCATCGGCGATTGCCGGAAACTTCTACCGTTGTTGCCCAGCGAGTCGGTGCAGTGCTGCATCACCTCCCCGCCGTATTGGGGCCTGCGGGATTATGAGCATCCGGAGCAGCTCGGCAGCGAGCCGTCGCCGGCGGAGTATGTTGCTCATCTGGTGGCCATCTTCCGCGAGGTCCGTCGGATTTTGCGGCCGGAGGGGACGCTCTGGCTCAACATCGGAGATGGTTACGCCCGCAACGGCGGCACAGGCCGGCATGGCCCCAACGCCCGCGTCGGCAACACCCGCAAGCTCATCCAGAAGCGGAACTGCCGGGTTCCCGCATGCTGGGGACTCAAAGATCGGGACCTGCTCGGCCTGCCCTGGCGCGTGGCCTTTGCTCTGCAAGAGGACGGCTGGATCCTGCGCAGCCACATCGTCTGGATCAAAAAGACGCCGATGCCCGAAAGCGTGCGCAACCGCCCCAGCCGAGCTACGGAGGACATCTTCCTCTTCGCCCAGCAGCCCGGCTACTTCTACGACCACCAGGCCGTGCGCGAACCCAGCGGGGCAAACCTGAAGAACTACTGGCTGCTCGGTTCCGAACCTAATAGCAGCGATCATCCCGCAGCCTTTCCCAAGGACCTGGCCCGCCGCTGTATCCTGCTGGCCACTCGTCCGGGGGAGACGGTGCTCGATCCCTTCGCCGGTTCCGGCACCACCGCCCTGGCTGCGCAGGAACTGGGCCGCCGCTGCATCCTCATCGAGTTGAACCCGGCGTATGCCCAAGCCGCCGCCCGCCGCCTCCAAGCCCGCCCGCAGAGGGAACTGTGGCTTTCCCTGGGAAATGTCCTCTAACCCCGCCGGGACAAGACCAGCGCAAGGTCAGCGAGGTTCAAAACGCCCCTTCTCCCAGACGCTGAAGATGCCACCCTTTCCCCCGCTGGCGAAAATCGCGTTCCCCTCGCGCCGCCTTCCGCGGTTCGGCCCGGTACGGGAAAGTCTTGGGGCAGAATGCCCAGAGGCGGGAAAGCTCCAGCGGCAGGGTGTAACTAGATTCTCTGGGGGTGGGGGCTGAAGCCGCGAGGTGTTTCCCCAGACTAGCAGAGCTGCCCGGCAGGGAACCCCCAGAGAATTTGGTTGCACCCCAGCGGCAGGGAGCGGGAAGTGGCGTTGACAAGGAAGCGTTGCTGGCGGTAATACAGTCCCGCTTGGAAAGCCACCCGGCTCGCCGCCGACGGAGGGAAACGGCGGGCGGGAGCGGCGGCCCGATGGACGGGCCGTGCACACCGAGGAGTCGCCTGACACGGAGGATCATTTCGATGACACAACGTTTGTTCTGGACGCGCCGGCTCGCCTACGCGGGTGTGGGCCTGGCCATGCTCGCCTTGAGTTTGGGGCAGGCTCGGGCTGGCTTGCTCCCCGTTTCGGTCACGGTGCAACCCGAATCCGGCAATTTCCGCTGGACCTACTCGGTGGTTCTGCCCACCGATATGCAACTGAAAGCGGGAGATTACTTCACCATCTACGACTTCGAGGGGTACATCGCGGGTTCGGCTAAGGTCAGCGCCACCGGGCCGGACGCGAGCTACGCCGCCTACTGGAGCGTCTCCACCAACCTGACCGGCCAGACCCCGCCCCTGCTCAGTCCCACGGATGATCCCGGCATCGTCAACCTGACCTGGACTTACAACGGCCCCACGATCCCCGCCGGCCAGCTCACGTTGGGCAACTTCATGGCCACCTCGCTCTATTCGTCGAGCAAGCCCAGCTTCTTCACCGCGACCAATCCGCGAGCTGCCGACGGCGTTATCGACAACAACATCACGGAAACGATCACGCCAACCGGAAGCCAAGGCCCCACGCCAGGAGTGCCGGAACCAGCCACGCTGGCCTTGGCTGCCCTGGGATTGCCCCTGATCGGCGCCGCCCGGATGCTCCGCCGTCGCTGACACTCTCCTGACATCTCGCTAGCAAACTTTGACGCAAACCGCAGCCTCCTACCGGCCTCCCCTCCTTCGGACGCGGACAGCGGGAGGCCGCCCATTTTTTTCCTGTCCTCCAACCGTTCCCCCTCCTCATCCGCAGGGGAAAATCCGCCTCCGCCCTTAGTCCTTTCCTCATCCTACCGAGAGGGAAAGGGCAGCCGGGACGTAAGGCGAGAAAGGGAGGGACAGTCGCGAAGCGCGAGGAGATGTTCGCGAACAAGCAAAGCCAGGAGAAGAGCAATAGCACCCGCAGGGGATAGGAAAAAGTAAGAGGGAAGGTAAGAAGGAAGGGCAGCGGCAAACGGTCGAGAAGACCTTTCAGCAGAAACAAGGGGACGGTGTGTAAAAGTCACAAGAAAAACCAAGACCCGATGCCGCGCCCGCCCCCGGATGACAGGCACGAGGCCTTCCAGCCAAAACAGGCCGATCAGAAGGACAGCTTGTGGGCCAGCGGGGCGCGCAACACCGCACGGGCTTCGTAGAGCAGACGCTTGATGGTGCCTTCCGGCTTGTTCAGCTCCTGGGCAATCTCCGCGACCAAACGGCCGTTCAAATAGTGCTCTTCCACAACTTTGCGATGGAGTGGCGAAAGGTGCGGCAGCACTTGGCGGAGCGTCTCGCACATTTCCCGGTCAGCGACTCCGTCCATGGGATCGGTTTGCTCAGGATTGTAAGCTTGATCTTCCCAACCCACCTCCCCAGAATCGGTTGGGTTGACACCGCCGCGAATGACCTGACGAATACCGCTGCTCACCGAACGCCGCAAGCTTTTCTTATCTCGAATTTTTTTCTTCGTATGGCGATAGACGATATTTTTCGCAATTTTTGTCAACCAGCTTTCGAAAGCTTTGGGGTCCTTGAGCGTTTTCAATTTTTGCCATACCTTGAGAAATGTTTCCTGAACAATGTCTTCATCTTCGTTGGCTAAATTGGCCTTGCGGCAAAGATCAGAAATATATCGAAGCAATTTTTGGTAGTATTGACTGTACAATTTGTCGAACGCTTTTTTGTCGCCATTTTGCACTTGCAGAATCAGCTCGATCGTGTCTTGGGTCATGTGTTCTCCTTAGTTGATGTCCCGGAATGTTTCGCCCTCGGCACGAGACACGCCTCGGCTTCGGGCACGCAGGACCGCCTCCCGCCGCACTTCAGGTGGTCCCTGGTCCAGGGGAGTTCATCGAGGTTCGACGGCGGGACACCTCGGCCGGCAACCACAGAAGCAGTCCCATCCGGACGGCTTCGGCGACCGGCTCAGCTCCTAAATCACACCAAGAAGTCCCCGCACTCTGAGGTCATGCGGTCAAGCACAAACCTTCGAGCAAAGAACCTAGCTCAAAAAACCCGCTGAGGGTCAACAGAAAAAGTCAGTCCAAACTACGTAAGACAGAGCCATATCTCCACAACTTAGTGGAAATAGAGACTCTGAAATGACAGGATGCCAAGACCAGCGGATGGCATCGAGGCAATCGCTGGGCGTAGCGAGTAATGCAAGATGCAATCCTCCCACAGGAACAGGAAATCGGGGCAGGCCGCTGCCGCCACGGCTCCCCTGATCGCACCGAGGGAACCGGAACCGGGAACCTGGCGCTCCGAGCAGTGTTCGGGAGGTGAAACCATGCGGTTGATGTTCATGGCGTGTCACTCGCCGGGGTCGCTGGCGTTCGCCGGTTGCCGGCCGCCCTCTGGCTCTTTCCACACACTAGATGCAGAGCGGTCGGATTATTCCCCGAAAATCTCGATTTTTTCCCGAACCGCCCCGCCAGAACATCCGCAGTGCCCACCGTGGCTCGTGCGTTGGTCCCTTCTCCTTTCCGGGAACCAGGGTTGTCTACCGAAGTCCTTCGCGGACTGCTGAAGGATATTTTGGGAAAATTCCCCTTTTCGCTCCCTGCCGCTGCCGTTCCTCCTTTCCCTGGGATAAAACCAACAAACATCGGTTTGCATATCAGGGTGATGATCATCTGCCCCCGATCCGATGAAACCCTCCATTAGAAGGACAACATAGGACTCTTCCGATCGGACCCCTTCCTCAAGGGAAGAATTCCCCCGATTTATTCCCCACTTAATTAAGGAAGGATTCTTCACAACTAAAACGGAAACAGATAGGTGAACCAAACCTCCTTCTTAAAAAGGAGGGTTTCTTCGCACCTAAGACAGATAGGTGAACCAGGCCCGTTATTCTGAACGCTGGGCATACTCCTCCTTGCGCGACGGACCCTCGATTTTCCCGAAGCGAGGCTTCCCCGGCCCGAAATGGGCAGAGTTCCCCCTTACCCCCAAAGATAGAAGACGCAGTTGGCCGCCCTCCGGTTCGGAAATTTTTTACTTTTTTTGGGTCCCCATCCTGGGGCGGATGACGGGGCCGCCTTTCCCCTGGCTTGGAAGTGTTCTCCTGTTGGTCCGCGGCACACCGGAGGAGGCGAAGGGGTCTGAATCCGCGCGTTTTTACTCCGGCAGAGGTCGGCCACGGGTTTCCGGTGCGAGGGCGATGAGGAGAAGGCCGACGAGGTACACCGCGGCGACGACGGCGCAGGCTTGGGCGTAGTCGTTGTCGAAGGCGGCCAAGAGGTTGGCCATTTGCAGATTGCCGGCAGCGGCGATGATCCGCCCGAAGTTGAAGCCGAAACCCTGGCCCGTGGCCCGCACCGCCGTGGGGAATAGCTCCGGCAGGTAGAGTGGCAGCCAGCCGTAGAAGGCGGCGGAGACCAGGCTCATCAGCGCCGCGGTGAGCAGGAACGTGGTGCCGTAATGGTCATTGAGGCGGTAGAAGCCGACCATCGTCAAGAGCGACAGCAGGCAGAGGGCGGCATAGACAGCTCGACGTCCCAGCGGGGCGCAAAGCAAGGCGGCCAGGAAACAGCCCACCGCGGCGGAGACCGACGAGATGATTTGCAGCAGCGGTTTGGCTTCGGGGACATCGCCGCCCGGCAGCTTCCCCACCCACATGTACATCCACATCAGGCCGGCCCAGGTGCCCAGAAGGGGCACGCCGCTCAAACCCGCCCCCAGAAGCATGCGGCCCAGCACCCAGCGCCGCTGAACCGCCGGTAGTCCGCTGCGCAGCAGATAACCCCGCGCCGGATACAAATACCCCCCCACCACCAGGAGCAAACCCACGAGCGAGCCGGCCAGCCGCACAGAGGAAGGCAAGGCACCCGCCGGAGCCGCCCACAAGGCGATCACGCCACAGGCCGACGCCGTCCCCAGCAGCACGCCCAAAAGGTCCCGCTCCGACCAGTGGAAGGCTTTGCCCGCTTGCCGCGCGTGTTCCCATTTGTCCGACTCCGGCACAAACAGACGGATGAGCAGCGTGAGCAACGCGGGAATCGCCCCCAGCAGAAAGAGGAGGCGCCAGTAGCGATGGGCCGTCAGGGCGTGGGTCCACTCCTGGGGCAGGCCCAGCGCCAGAAGCGACTGCTGGACTTGCTCCGGGGTCAGGTGATGCAGGGCATAAGCCATCCCGCCGCAGATGGTGTAACCCAGGTTGCCGAAGGCGCCGATCAAACCGGCAAGCAGAGCGCGGGACGCTCCCGGCCACAACTCCATGACCAAGGCGACGCCCAACGCCCACTCCCCCCCCATGCCCAGGGCGCCGAGAAAGCGGAGGATGGCCAGCACCGCCGGTCCCGACGCCGCCGCACTCAAACCGCTACAGAGCGAATAGAGGAGAATGCTCAAGGTCATGGCGCGAACGCGTCCGAACTTGTCCCCCAGATAGCCGAAGAGAACGCCCCCCGTCGCCGCCCCCACCAGAAAGCAGGCCAGCACCACCCCATACCACAGGTCCAGTGCCGCTTGTTCCGCCTCCGCCCCCAGCAATTCCCGCAAGGCATCCCGCCCCACCAGCGGGAACAAACCCATCTCCATACCGTCGAACATCCAGCCGAGCAAAGCGGCAATCACGGCCAACACCCGTCCCGACCGGCTTGCACTCATGGGGAAGTCCTCACGAAGGCTTGGTCCTCGCACAGTCCGCTTCTGACAGGTTCCGCCCCCACCGCCCCCTCGGCAAGAGCCCCCTGGCCATCCTCACAAAAGCCAGCCACAAACCGCAAACCGCACACTCCCACCCCAACCGCTGGGAAAAACGGCACGCTGCACTCACCAGAAAGACAACGGCTTGCCCCCACCCCGCCAGCCGCCGAACCTACACCCTCTTCTCGAAAGCGAAAAAATCCATCCGGCGAAAAAAACGCAGCGTTTGGACGCACGTCGATTGTATCCACCCAAACCGATCATTAAGATGCATCAAGGTCCAAGGAACGATTGAGCTTTGACGAGCGATTCTTTTCAGGTACCACCTGGAATCCTGCCGCCGAGCGATGATGTGCTCGCGCGGTCAACCCCAGAGGAGTAAACCTGGCTACGACGAAGCGAGAGCTACTCCATGACCTGGCCAATCTGCTCGGACTACCAGGAGGTGATCCAGCACCCGAAGCGCTGCTTTCAGGACCCCGACCTCAAGGAGGGGCAGGTTAGGGTGGACAGATACGGCTTGCCCCAGGCCATAACCGGCAACTTTGCCATTGTGTTTCAGGTCACCTCTCCGAACGGGCAGCGGTGGGCCGTCAAGTGTTTTACACGAGAAGTGCCCAGCTTGCGGGAGCGCTATCAGGCGATCAGCGAGCATCTCCAGCGTGTCCGTCTTCCCTGCATGGTGGACTTCCATTATCTGGATTCTGGCATCCTCGTCCGCGGCCGTTGGTACCCGATCCTCAAGATGCACTGGGTCGAGGGGAAGCCCCTCAACGCCTTCGTGCGCGATTGCTTGAACAATCACAATGGGCGTGAGACGCTCCAGGCCCTCACCCAACTTTGGCTCCGGCTTGCGCAAAACCTCCGCGACAAAAACATTGGCCACGGCGATTTGCAGCATGGCAACGTCCTCATGGTTCCAGGCAGCGAAGCCCCCGTGGTGTTCCTCAGGCTCGTGGACTACGATGGCATGTACGTCCCCGCACTGGCTCAGACCACGTCAACCGAACGCGGACATCCGAACTATCAACACCCGAAACGCCTGGAGCAGGGATATTACGGCCCGGACGTGGATCGCTTCTCCCATCTGGTGATCTATACCGCCTTGCGCTGCTTGATGGTCGATCCCACCCTCTGGGAGCCATTCAACAACGAAGGTGACAATCTGCTCTTCACCAAGGCGGACTTTGAACAACCCAAGGACTCGCGTCTCTTCCGCCGGCTCTGGGAATTGCCGGAGGAGGACGCCCGCCATCTGGTCGGCCATCTTCTTCTGAGCGCGGTCCGTCCGATAACTGCCACCCCCTGGCTGACGGAATTGGTCCGCGACGGGAAAGTACGCCCGCTGTCCCGCGAAGATCGAACAACCGTGCAGCACTATCTGGAACCAAGGCCGCATTACACTCCGACTTCTCCCTCTTCCGATGATTTTTTCCTTGTGATGCCGGGTGAAACGTCCTCGTCTTCTTCTCGCCCGCCGTCCTCTCGCCCGTCGTCCCGCGGTTTGCCTTCCTGGTTGTCCCAGGTTGCACCGAGCATGGCGGCGCCGCCACCGCCACCCCCGCCGCCGCCCGCAGCACGTTCCTCGCTGAAGTCTTCGCTCTCTGAACTGCTATCCCACTTGTGGTCGCGGTTGCAGGCAGTGCTCCGTGATCCCAAACGTCGGCGTCAAATTTTGTTCGGTGGGGGAGTGGCAGTGGCTGTGTTGCTGGCTTACGAGATCGGCTCCTGGCAGACCACCCACACCACCCGCCACCCAACCGATGCTCCGAGACCAGACCAAACACCCTCCTCGAATCAGCCGCCGACGGTGGCCATCGCGGGAACCGATCCGGCGGAACCAGTGCCAGGCCAGCCCTTCACCATCCGCTTGCAGGGGAACGACCCGGACGGCGATGCCCTCACCTTCGAGTATCGCCGGGTGGGGGAGAACAACTGGCAGATGGCACCAGAGGGCCAGGTCCGCCTGGAACGTGTGGCACCAGGAGCATTGGAACTTGAGTTTCGCGTCGTGGATGGCCGAGGGGCTGTCTCTGCTTCCCTCCGCCGGACATGGCAAGTGCCCGGCGAAATCCGCCAATTCAGCGGGCACACCGAGACGGTCTGGAGCGTGGCGTTTTCTCCCGATGGTCGCTATGCCCTGTCGGGAAGCTCTGACAATACGCTGCGGCTATGGGAGGCGGCCACCGGAAAGGAAATCCACCGATTCACCGGACACACCGATTGGGTCTTCAGCGTGGCCTTTTCTCCTGATGGTCGCTATGCCCTGTCGGGAAGCCATGACACGACGCTGCGGCTGTGGGAGGTGGCCACGGGGCAGGAAATCCGCCAATTCACCGGACACACCCATTGGGTCAGGAGCGTGGCGTTTTCTCCCGATGGCCGCTATGCCCTGTCGGGAAGCTGGGACACGACGCTGCGGCTGTGGGAGGTGGCCACGGGGAAGGAAATCCGCCAATTCACCGGACACACCGATTGGGTCAGGAGCGTGGCGTTTTCTCCCGATGGCCGTTATGCCCTGTCGGGAAGCAATGACAAGACGCTGCGGCTGTGGGAGGTGGCCACGGGGAAGGAAATCCGCCAATTCACCGGACACCCCCATTGGGTCACGAGCGTGGCGTTTTCTCCCGATGGCCGCTATGCCCTGTCGGGTGGAGGCTCCTTCTTAGGCCTCTGGGGCGGGACGCTGCGGCTGTGGGAGGTGGCCACCGGAAAGGAAATCCGCCAATTCACTGGACACACCGAAGAGGTCCTGAGCGTGGCGTTTTCTCCCGATGGTCGCTATGCCCTGTCGGGAAGCGTGGACAAGACGCTGCGGCTGTGGGAGGTGGCCACGGGGCAGGAAATCCGCCAATTCACCGGACACACCCATTGGGTCACGAGCGTGGCGTTTTCTCCCGATGGCCGCTATGCCCTGTCGGGAAGCAGGGACAAAACCCTGCGCCTGTGGGCACTGCCGCAGGAGATGGTACCGAGTGCCCCAGGTGCGCCGCCGCCAATCGGGATAAATCAGCCGCCTACCGTAACTATCGCGGGAACCGAGCCGGCGGAGCCGGTGGCAGGCCAGCCCTTCACCATCCGCTTGCAGGGAAACGACCCGGACGGCGACACCCTCACCTTCGAGTATCGCCGGGTTGGGGAGAACAACTGGCAGGCAGCACCCCAGGGCCAAGTCCGCCTGGAGCGTGTGGAACCAGGCGTACTTGAGTTGGAGTTTCGCGCGGTGGACCATCGAGGTGCTGCGTCCGCACTGTGTCACCGGAAGTGGCAGGTGTCTGTGGAAGTCCGTCGCTTCACCGGACACACCGATGGGGTCACGAGCGTGGCGATTTCTCCCGATGGCCGTTATGCCCTGTCGGGAAGCAGGGACAAGACCCTGCGGCTATGGGAGGTGGCCACGGGGAAGGAAATCCACCAATTCACCGGACACACCGGTGGGGTCTGGAGCGTGGCGTTTTCTCCCGATGGCCGTTATGCCCTGTCGGGAAGCGAGGACAAGACGCTGCGGCTGTGGGAGGTGGCTACGGGGAAGGAAATCCGCCGATTCACCGGACACACCTGGGTGGTCACCAGCGTGGCGTTTTCTCCCGATGGCCGCTCTGCCCTGTCGGGAAGCTGGGACGAGACGCTGCGGCTGTGGGAGGTGGCCACGGGGAAGGAAATCCGCCAACTCACCGGACACACCGATTTGGTCACGAGCGTGGCGATTTCTCCCGATGGCCGCTCTGCCCTGTCGGGAAGCAGGGACAAGACCCTGCGGCTGTGGGAGGTGGCCACGGGGAAGGAAATCCGCCGATTCACCGGACACACGAGTGGGGTCGAGAGCGTCGCCTTTTCCCCCGATGGCCGTTATGCCCTGTCAGGAAGCTCTGACAAGACGCTGCGCCTGTGGGCACTGCCGGAGGAAGTGTGGCTCAAAAAGTAGCCCATCGCAGAAGGTGGTCCGAAGAGGAGCGAGGCGGAAAGGTTTCGGCGGCGGAAGGCCAAGGCGGGGGTCCGTAGCGCAAGGCTGGCCCGTCAAGCTGCGGGGGGAGGCATCCAGCTCCGAGATCGCCTGGACCGAAGCGGCTGGGATGGCGTAGAACATCCTCCATGTTCGACGCTCTGTTGCAATCCTACCCGGTGGTGGTGGAGTGGGACGTGGCCTGGGGAGACATGGATGCCTATGGCCATGTCAACAACGTGGTCTATTTCCGCTACTTCGAGCAGGCGCGGATCGCCTATCTGGAGCGCATCGGCTGGCTGAAGCTCAAGGAGGAGCGGGGGCTGGGGCCGATCGTGGCCTCCACCTCCGCACGCTATCGCAAGGCGCTGGTCTATCCCGATCATCTCTGGATCGGGGCGAAGGCGGTGGAGGTGCTTCACGATCGGGTTCGCTTTGCCTATCGGCTGGTGAGTCGGAAGCATCAGGCCCTGGCGGCGGAGGGGGACGTGGTGGTGGTCAGCTACGACTATCACCGCGGGGAGAAGGTGCCGATCCCGGAGACGATCCGAGCAGCCATCGCCGCCCTGGAAGCTGGCGGAGCGCCGGAGCACCCGTTGGGAGAAAGCTCGGCCACCGAGCCGTGAAGCGATCCCGGAGGCGAACTGTGCGGCGAGCACGGCACGGCAAGCTGAGGGCGGGACCACGAGCGCATCTGGACTTCGTAGCTCACCAGACGAGCCGGTAGGCGGAACGGAGGCGCTCGGCGGCGCGATTCCCTGGCGTTGGCACGGAGCGGTGAACCATGAACCGACGGTTCCTCACGGCGGAATGGCGGTACTTGGCAATGCTCAACTTCGAAATCGATCCGGACCTCCTCCGCCCCTTTGTCCCCCCTGGCACCGAGCTGGATACGTGGCAAGGCAAGACGTTCATCAGCCTGGTGGGCTTCCGCTTTCTGCGCACTCGCCTCCTCGGCATCCCCATTCCATTCCACCGCAACTTTGAAGAGGTCAACCTGCGGTTTTACGTGCGTCGGCATGTCGGCGGGGAATCGCGGCGCGGCGTTGTGTTCGTCAAGGAGATCGTCCCGAAGTGGGCCATCGCTGTCGTCGCCCGCTGGGTGTACAACGAGAACTACGTTGCCTGCCCGATGGACTCCCACATTCAGCTACCGGACCCCGCGCGGGGACAGGGGGGCATTGTCGAATACAGTTGGGGAAAGGGCGCCGCCAGAAATACCCTGCAAGCGGAGTTCGCGGGGCTGCCGAGCTACCCGGTGGCAGGCTCCCTGGAGGAGTTCATTGTGGAGCATTACTGGGGTTACGTGTCTCAGCGTTCTGGAGCAGTGCTGGAGTACGGCGTGGAGCATCCGCCGTGGCGTGTCTGGAGGGCGACGGCGACCCGCTTGGAGTGCGACGTGGCGAATTGCTACGGCCGCCCGTTTGTCGAGGTCCTGGGGCAGGAGCCACGTTCGGCGCTCGTGGCGGAGGGATCGGCTGTGACGGTGTTCTGGGGCCGACAGCTCCCGCAGCAGACTGCGATGCCGTCGAACCCCGCACTGTAACCGACCAGGGCGGCAGATCAAAACCCCGGGCTGGCACCAGGACGACTGACACCGGAGGATCGAGACCCAACCCTGGCACCGAGAGGTTTGCTACCCCTGGCTGCACTGGGGCGGGCAGGAAATTCCAAAGACCGCTTGACGATTGACAACAGGTCGACGGGATGATACGCTGGTTAGATCAAGAATCGGAGGAGTTGTGCCAGGATTCGGTTCGGTAGTGTGACAGGTCGCACAACAGAAGGTAGTGGGACAGCACGCCCACCTGGAGGTGGGGGATAGCTTGCGTAGCCAAGGGTAGGGGGACAACTCGTCCAGCACTGCGAGAAAATCGCCGGCCCCATGAATCTCCGGGCAGGCGGTTCAATCCCTGAAGCGGACCGATCCCGCAGACGACGCGAGCGGAATTGATGGCGCGGGCACAATCGAATAAATCGAATCACCAGTTCGGCGCGGGAGGGGAGGGCAACCGATGCGACGTATTGATGCTTCTGTCGTGCGAGATGTCTTAGCCGAGCGCCAACATGCGGGGTATCGCGTTAATGAACGCTTGCTCACCGAGGTCAATCGACCGGAAGGGGAACTGTTCCTGATCCAGCTTGAGGACGAGGATAGCTTCCTATCCCTCATCTGGCAGGAGAGTGACCCAACCCGTCTGCTTACCCCCCCAGGACAACCGCGGACCTTGCGAGACGTGGCGAGACGGATGATTGAGGGGGGCATACGTTCGAGAAGCTCAATTGCGACCTCGGATTAGACCAGACACACCACCTCCCAGAGTGGTTCGAGCCGTGCGTTCGCATCAACTGCTCCTTCGACTACGCCTTCTCACCCTTTTGTTCCCCCTGCCCGCTCGCCTCCTCACCCCCCACGTCTCAAGTTCTCACTTTTTCCTGTTGACATCCTCACGTCAGTGAGATGGGATAACTGATAGGTGAAGATGCAGCCGAAACACTTGCAATCCACTACCAAGATTTTCATTCCTTGGGAGGGCGATTACGATATTATCCGGTCCAGAAAATGCTGGGGTAGGAGGATGTCAATAGGACAATGGTTTTAATCTACATGGTAAACTTAGATTTTGATCGGCGGAAGTCTGTTAGATTATCCGGCGATGCAGGCGATGGGAGATTACCAGCTTCCCCAATCCCGCAGCGGCAGAGCAGCGAAGTCCTCCTGAGCCAAGTAGGTGTTGTTCGATGCGCGCGGCCAGGTGCAAGCTAGTAGCGACCGCTTTGGATGGTAATGCCTGCAATGCTTAGTGGATGCGATGGGTCAGGCTAATCCCGAGTTCGGCGAGGAGATACGCGGATGGCAGCCGTTCTACACTGTCCTCGATGTCAGGCACGTCTGATCCTTGACGATGACCGAACTGAAGAGCGATTCCAGTGCCCGAAATGCGGGGTGACGATCAAGGTTCGGTTCTCTCGGTCGCCATCTCCTTCGCCTCCCCCAACTGCTCCCCCGAGCGAGCCAGTGGTGCCAGAAGTTCCCTTGTCGGACCCGACCACGCGGAGCATTATCTGTCCCTCCTGCAGCCGCCCGGCCGTGCTTCCGCAGCCATGGCCTCACCCCGCTTTCCTCTGCCCGCATTGCTACGCCACGGTCGTTCTTTCGGCCCCCTCTCCATCGCCGGAACCGGCGCCGGTCCCCCCCTTCACAATGGACAATCAGCCATCCGCACCAGCCTCCTCCTTCACGTTGGAGGATGAGCTGTCGATATCAAGGATCCGCCAGCGGATGGCTCGACGAAGAACCACAGCACCCACCAATCAAGCTTTAGCCGGAATCGGGGCCGCCATCCTGCTCATCGGCCTGTTTCTGCCTATGGTGAGCGCTGCCGGTTCCTGGCTCTCCTTCATCGATGTCACCTGGAAGGCTGCGACCCTCGGGCGGATCCTAGTGGAAACCGACGACGGAGCAAGACCACCCCAAGGACGTGGACTGCAACTCCAGGATGAATCGAACAGAAAATTGAGCCATCCAGAAATAGCATTGGTTGTCGTTGGAATTTTTGCGATTTTATATCCGATTTATACTTTCGTATTAGTTGCAATAACATTCTTTCAGATTTGTGTAGGTACGAGGCGGGGTGTTTATGCCCTCCTTGGCGGCTTAGCGCTGTTTGCCACAATTTTTTACGGGATTGCCCTCTATGCACTGAGCACGCATAAAGAGTTTGCCTTCTTTGCAGTGTTAGCGTCTCCGGGGTTTGGCTGGGCGGTGGTGTTGGTGGGTGCCGTGGTTTTGACCATAGCGGGCATGATCGAAGCTCAGCCGCCGATTCGCGGAATCCCCTGACGGCAAACTGGTGGGACGCCCCATAGCGCCGGGCATCGAGCTACCCCCAGGAGATCGTTCGGAAACGGCAACTTGCCCAGCACTGCGAGAAAATCGCCGGCCCCATGAATCTCCGGGCAGGCGGTTCAATCCCTGAAGCGGACCGATCCCGCAGACGGCTTGATCGAGTACCAACGGCTTGACCATAATCGATGTCGCCATCGTTGTCGTAGCACAAGTTCGGTAAGGGAAATGGGAATACGCTAGGATACGGTGCCCATACTGCCGCCGGGGTTCCACAAGTACCTACACTCAGTAGCTAGGGAGGCAATGCTATGTCAACTCTGTCACGGTGCCTCATACCGTTGGTCTGCATTAGCTGGATGGTGGTCGGCCCAACTTCCATGGCGAGGGCAGCCGATCCCGAGGTCAATTTCAAAATTGAGATGGGTTGGAGCGAGACAAAGTATATCTTCTCTCTAAACAAGGAAGCCGCAATTCGATTACGAGAGGCCCTGAATCGCGCGGATCCCAAGCTAATTGGTGATGCAATCGGTAATGCTTTAGCTGTCGCTATCCCGGATGTCCGTATCAAGATCGGTATCAAAATTCTAACCATGCTGGTGACCAACAACGTGGAGGCGTTCAGGCGGGCGCTGAACAAGGAGGGAGCCATCGGGCCAAATGGGATCACAATCACCCTGACGGCTAGTGGATGGCTTCCGATGTTGTTGTCCGGTTCGTTCTCTGGGAACCTACCGTTGCTCGATGTGGCGAATATCGCCATAAACCCCAGGTCATGGAGTATCGCGCCTCGCGAATGAGGTTGTCAATAGGAGGCCACTCCAGTGCTACGCCGGGTGTAACCAGATTTTCTGGGGTCCATCTGGTTTCCCGCAGACACTGGGAGGGCAAGACTTTGCGGTGACAGACAATTTAACCCCCTTGCTTGGCATTCCATCCGGCGGCTTTCATTCGGAGACGGGGCTACCAACTGTACAAATAGTCCCCAAGAAAAATTGGTTACACCCCAATAATTCCAAAGACCGCTTGACGATTGACAACAGGTCGACGGGATGATACGCTGGTTAGATCAAGAATCGGAGTTTTTGAGTACATTTATCACTGAACCTAGTGACTATTAATTGTGATGCCATACCATACACCAGTGGTGACAGGATGTTTTGTTAAGATGAAATGAGTTAGCTTGATAATGGTTCTAATGCCGACAATTGAGCGGGGTGCATGCTTGATCACGGACCTAAATTCTCATTTGGTGTCGGAACCGATAGGTAGAATAGGGTGCTCTAGCAGACCTGGTGAGGAAAAGGAAGTGGCACAGCGTAACGCATTCAAGACTAACTCTAGCTTTTTTCGGATGCTCGCGATGGGCGCTGTCGGCGCTCGGGCGGTTCAAAACTATCTTAATTCGCTCGGACACAACATCGTCGAGTTGGAGCGCGGATCCCTGACGACCCGGATTTGGCGCGACGTGAAGCGAAAGCGGGTCCGAATACCCGACCTGTGTTGCACCCGCTGTGGAGTACGCATCGAGTCGCGTGCGAAGACGAATCCAGACCTGAGCATGTCACACTCGCCCAGCGACGTGGAGAGAGCATGGCACTACGGAATGATTGACTCGGACTGGGTTGCCTTTCCCATCCTATCAGCAGAGGAAGCCGTCTGGAGTTCCGGCGGCCTGGACCTGGATAGGGAGCGTTCACTGTGGAGGGAACGTAGGTTCACAACCTGGCACGTTGAAGGTCGGATAAACTTGTTCACCGTAGCATCTCTTAAACGTGTCGCTCCGAAACAGCTCAAACCTAAGGGGGTCAGCGAGGGGTCCGAGGTCCAAGTGAGGTGGAAAGCTCGCTTCGCGCCCAGCAGTGGTAAAGTCGTCGCGGTAGAAGATGGCCCGCGTCTGAAGGCGGTAAATAGCGTGCGTCTGAAGTATGAATTGGATGACGAACCCAACAAGTCTCGATACTTCCAACTTGCTGCGGACGAACGCCCATTCCTGGCTCCGGGAGAAACCTTTGAACCACACCAGGTAATTGCTGGTCAAATTGAGCCCCTGAAAACTGACGCATCTCACTGTAAGGGAGGATGTAACATAGATAAGATCGCGCAAATGCTAGCGTCACGCGAGCGCACCGTCCGTTATACCGGCTGCAAACTCGCTAGGTTGGCGAAAGCTAGGAGGCTTGTGAATAAAGTCCGAGAGCTGGCGGAAGACGGCGAAGAAGACCCCTACGTTCGCATGGAGGCGAAATCGTACCTCTGCGAGGTCGCCGGAGACTCCGCAGATGATCGGTTCCGCGCGATCCTACTTGACGATGCTGACGAACAGATGCGATTAGAGGCTGCGGTGACCTTGGCCGAGACGCGCACGCCGGCTTCTTTCGATCTCCTACGCACAGTTCTTGAGGACGTTACACAACCGCTCTTTTTGAGGAGCGCCTGCGCGTGGGCAGTTGGGTGTCACGGGACCAGAGAGGCTGCAGAGGTTCTTGTTCGAGCATTTGCAGATGTTGCTCCTGAGATTCGTGAGGAGGCACTCGTTGCCCTTCACCATCTTGGAGAGGTCGGATTCCATCCACTTTTGAAGGGATTGGAAGCGTCTTCGGCAGCAATCGCCGCGGGTGCTGCGGAAACGTTGCGCCGGATTCAACGCGCACCGGCAGAGGAGATTGCCGAGATGGTAGAGCGCGTCAACTCCACCTGGCCGACTTGGACGCTCGCGCATCTTCCTAAGGATTCGGTTGCACCTTACATCGCAGCCTTGCAAAGCCGGCGTCCAGACATTCACTATGCCATCTCCGTAATCTGGAACTTCTTAGACAGCTGGATTGCCGACGATTGGACGCCGAGGGCAACGCCATGACGAAAATCGATGCTACCATGCCTTTCCGGGCACTAACAGCGCCGGTCTATGCCACGCGGCTTGGTGCATGCTACCTCGGCGATTCTCTGGAACTTCTCAAGTGTCTCCCGGACGAATGCGTTGACCTTGTTGTCACATCTCCCCCATTCGCCCTCCTGCGCCAAAAGGTATACGGCAACAAAGACCAATCCGCATATGTCGAATGGCTCTGTCGGTTCGGTGCCGAAGTACATCGTGTGCTTCACGAAACGGGCAGCTTTGTTCTCGATCTGGGTGGTGCATATCAACGAGGCGTTCCGGTGCGCTCGCTGTATCAGTATCGCGTGCTTCTGAAGATGTGCGATGAGGTCGGCTTTTACCTTGCGGAAGAGTTTTTCTGGTATAACCCTGCGAAGCTACCTTCCCCTATCGAGTGGGTTAACAAGAGAAAAATCCGCGTCAAGGACGCCGTAAACACCATATGGTGGTTCTCAAAATCCGAGTGGCCGAAGGCGGACGTGCGACAGGTTCTTGCCCCATACTCTGAACGTATGAAGACGCTTCTGAAAGATCCGGACGCATTCTACACGCCAAAGGACCGTCCATCAGGCCACGACATTAGCAAAGGCTTTCGATCTGACAACGGCGGTGCCATCCCTTCAAACTTGCTACAAATTCCCAATACCGAGAGCAACTCGTCATACCTTCGGCTAACCAAGCTCGTCGGTATTGACGCCCATCCGGCACGTTTCCCCGCGGCGTTACCCGAGTTTTTCATCAAGTTCCTGACAGAAGAGGGCGATCTGGTCATGGACATCTTTGCGGGCTCCAATACCACGGGTAAAGTTGCGGAGCAGCTCGGGCGCAGGTGGATGGCGATGGAAATCGACGCCGGATATGTCGCTGGTTCTGCGCTACGGTTTATGGACCATCTTCCGGAACGTGAGGTGACGCAAATGTTTTCGCTTGTGTTGGGTAGCTCCGGGAAAGTGCCAGTCTACCTCTCTGGGGAACCAACATTGTTCGACACGACGGGAGTTGGTCCGGTGCAAGACCGCGGCTGAGGTGGGAGCGGCGGTGGCCCGCCGGTGGCTCCAGCGTGACCCGCAGGAAGTGGGGCAGTTCTGACGATGAGCGACGATGAGCAGGGCTGGTCCAGTCCAGGGCAAGGGGATAGGGGTGGCGAGCCGAGTTGAGGCGTTCCCCGCGAGGCGGCTGAATCCTCTGAGGATGGGGCGGTAATGGAGGGCAGAGGCGCCCGTGCGTCTGCCGGTAGGCCGATGGCTGATCGACTGCGATCCGGACACGACCCGGCGCTGCTATGCTCAGCTTCCGGTGGGCACCGGCTGTTCCTGCCAGCAGTGCCGCAATTTCGACGCCGCCGCGGGCCGGACCTTTCCCCCGGAGTTTGTCCGCCTGCTCGACACTCTCGGCGTGGACCCGACCAAACCCGCGGAGCTGTGTCACTGGTGCCGCGAGCCGTCCGGCCTGTATCTGACGGGCGGTTGGTTTCACCTGGTCGGGTCGATCGTCGCGGGCAAGGACTTGGTGGAGTGGGTCAACAACGTCGGCTTGGTACGATTCGAGGAGTTGGTGCCGGGCTTGAAGTTCGGGTTCTCCTCCTACCTGGCGCTCGTGCGCGAGGTGTTCGAGGGTCTGCCACTAATACAGTTGAAGTTTGAGACACGGGTGCCGTGGGTATTGGCCGAACCGGAACCCGAGGATTAAGCCGGGGCGGCATGTGTGGTATGAGGCGTGGGTGGGAAGTCAGCGCACGCCGCTGGTGGCCCCGGCAGCGGGTGAGCTAGGATGTTCGGCAGCAGGCGCTGGCCACTCAGGGGATCATCTTATGCTCGGATTGATTCTCGGGGCGGCGATCCTGGGGATCATCATCACGGCGATGGAGGGCGGGGAATTTCCCGGCTGGGGCAAGATGATCCTTTGCGTGCTCGCCGCCGTCATTCCCGCAGCGGTCCTCAACGCCGTCTTGCCCCCGGCGCTGTTCTTTGTGGGATTGATCGTGGGGGCTGCGTGCGCTACCGTGGCCATCATGTTGACCTGCGACATGGACCTCAAGCGGGCGGGGTTAGCAGCCGCTATTTATCTGGTGATCCAAGTGGTCATCTCCCTGGCGCTGGGTGCCCTCGTTCGCTCGTGAGGCGCACCGCAGCCGGCGCGACGGCGGCGCGGTGCCGTTCGGCAGCGGCGGCTCTCAGGCCGGGGGGAAGTCAAGCGCTCGTTCCGATTGAACCTTCGCACCTCGGATAGACAAAAAAACGTCAAAAAAGCAAAAAACCGACTTGAACTGACTTCGGTCGACGCACATAATGGCGTCGGTGGCGGTTGACTCGTGCTCCTGGTACAAGCTTCTGGGTGGGCGAGGGGGTTGGGTCGCGTGGGAGCTTCCAAACTACCACTCCCCACGGCTAACAGAGGCTTTCTCGTCCACAGGAGGCTGAACTATGGGCAATTTCCTTCGGGGTCTGACGGTTCTCGCAGTATGGGCTAGCCTAGCCACGCCTGCCTCGGCTGAACTCATTGTCAATGGCGGGTTCGAGACGGGGGACTTCACTGGCTGGACTGTGAACGATCCCGATATCTTCGTGTCGCCTGATAACCCGCACACCGGCAAATACGCTGCCGTATTAGGTCCAAACATCGAACTCGGCTCCTTGAAACAGAGCATTACCACTGTACCCGGTGAGGTGTATAACTTCAGCTTTTGGCTGTTGAGCCCTGGCATACCGCCCAATGCATTTCAGGCTCTGTGGAACGGCAATGTGATCTTTGACCGAGAAAACATAACAATTCAACCTTACACCCAGTATTCCTTCCAGGTCACGGCGACGGGAACCACCACGACCGTAGAGTTCCGGGCTAGCAACGGCGAAGTCTTCCTGCTTCTTGATGACGTGAGCGTCACGCGGCAGGCTATCCCGGAGCCCGCGACCCTGGGTGTCCTGGGTTTGGGTGGCATTGTTCTGGCTTGCGTGCTAGGTCGCAGGCGTGTTCTGGCCGCCTGAGAAAACCGAAGGCACCCTCTCTCTCCCTGTCAATCGCGTGGCGAGTCGCCGTTTGTGGGCATTGCGCGAGGGCAAAGCCGCACCCGGCGCGGCGGCGGACCCGGCGGGCTGACATGGTTTTTCTTCGCTCACCCGCTTATGACTGGCTTGGGGTATTCCCAGCCGGGCGGCGGAGCGGCGCTGTTCGTTTGGCGGCGGAGGACGAAGCGATGGAGTTCTTCAAGCGTCTGTTTGGTGGCGGCCAGGAGCCTACCCGCGGCCCAAGTCTCCCGCTTGACCTTGCGAGGAGGGGTTGGATTCCTCACAAGTTCCCGGATTCGAATGTTGTCGTATTCCTGCCCGAGGGGGTGACGGCAGTCCACGACCCAGAAGGCGTGCTGCTGGGCTCGACGACCGGCAAAGAGGTGGAGTTCTCCGCCACTTTACACCGCGGCTTCGAAAAGAACAGGGCTGGAGCGCTAGATTTCGTGTCCCACTTGGCCCGGCAGAGAGGTCGGAAGGTGCGGGATGTGGGCACGTACCGCTACTTCTTCGATCCGACAGAAGAGGACATCACGGCGAGGACCATGCGGTTCTGGGTGATCGGCATCCCGGGCGCCGTAGTCGTCGTGTCCATCCTTTGCAATGGCAAGACTCCGGTGTCCGCAGCCCTGCAAGAGGTCCGTAAAGAATTGCCGCATATTGTCGGTGAGTTGTTGTAAGCAGGCCGAACCCGGCACGGCGGGGACCGGCGGGCTGAAGGGTTCCAGACGCTCACCATGCTTCTTCGTAGGGTTGGGGTGTTGCGACCGGGTGGGGAGGTTGTTCGGCGAGGGAGACGAAGTAGATGGCAATCTCGTTCGGCGACAAGGTGCGGGTGGCATCGACCCCGCTGACCGTCTCGCTCGGATTGGCTGGCCTGACCGGCGTAGTCTACGGCGAGACCACCCCATCGATCCTAGGCGTCGAAGTCATCGGCGGGGCTGCCCGTGACTACGCCATCAACGTCAAACTTGACGGCCGGGATGAGCCATTCTGGTTTGCACCCGAACTGTTGGAGTTCGTGGATCACGCACCGGGCACCGTGGCGGTCATCGGCAACACGCGGTTCGTTCGGTCGGTCTCCGGGGAGTGGGTAGCGGATGGGCCATCGCCCAAGCCGTCCCGCCCGTGGTGGCGGTTCTGGGGTTGAGTACTATAGGACATTCGCGGCACCGGAGCGGCAAGGTATGACGCGTTTTTCAGGACCGTAGCCGACGGCGGATGGTCTGGGTTGCTGAGCGGTGTCGTTAGGCCGTAGAAGAGATCAGGGCTGACATGCCGAAGCGCGCGTGGTCGATTCACGAGTGGATCAGCCGAGTCCTGGCCGGTGGGGCCCTCGGTTGTGTCGTGCTGCTTGCGATCGACCTGTTCGTGCTCATCCCCTTCTGGGAACTCCCCCTCCTGAAGTCGGACCCGCGCTGGGAGACGGTGTTCTTCGTCGCCAAGGTCGGACTGCCGCTCGCGATCACCCTGGGGGCGGTGGCCGGTCTGGCGTGGCGGCGATCGCGTGAGCTTCAGCTGTCCCGCGGTGCGTTGGTCGGGTGCTGTCTGGCAGTCGCGCTGATCTCGCAATGGCTCCGCCCGATGGTGGCTCGCATCCACCGCGGCGGCATCGGCCCGCTCTACGAAGTGGTACCGGACACGTTGGCCGTCGTCTTCTGCTTGCTAGCAGTAGCTGTGGCGGTATGGTATCGTGGCCCGGGCACGTCAGCGCCGGAGACCCCATTCGGCGCGGTGTCGGACTGCGCGACGGACTCGAGAAGCAGGTAGGCTTTTCGTGAGGTGTCGCTCACCCCGCCGTCCGGACTAAGGAGCGGGGACGTTCGGCGAGGAGGACAGGCCAATGGACGACGATGGGGCGATGATCGTTGTTGCGGCCCTCGCCATTGGCATGGTGCTGGTATTGGGTATCGGCGTGTTCCTCGTGGTCCGTGACACGGTCCGCAAGCGGGGTCGCTGGGGCATCAACCTCCAGCCAGTTCAGTGTCCTGCGTGTGGGACGCCGGCGCCGGTCATCCGCCGGCCGCGCAATTGGCGTCAGTTCTTGTGGGGTGGGTGCACTTGCGACGAGTGCGGCACTGAGTACGACAAGTGGGGTCAGAAGGTCCGCGGCCCAGATGACGAACCCAATACGGCGGCGGGCGGCGGCGGATAGGCTTTCCCAGGCTCATAGCTTTGGCAACCCCGCCGCGGAGCTGGAGTGTTCAGCGAGGGAGGGGGTGCGATGGACTGGTCCTCGCTCGTCTTCGCGCTTCGCTACAGCCTGAAGGGTTTCACCGACCGAGCGGTCAACGTCCTGGTCGCCGCACGGAGGCACGCGGTCCGCCGTGGCCATCAGGCCGTCACTCCCGAGCACGTGTTACTCGGCCTGGCAACGCTCGAAGCCGGTTGTGCCAACGCGGTGCTGCGGCGGCTTGGCGTGGACCTGCGGTGCGCCCTGGCGGAGATCACGGCGCTGGCCGAAGCGACTCCACGGGCGCCGTCGCCACGACGGCCGGTGCTCAGTCCCGAACTGGAGTGCGTCTTGGAGCAGGCCAAGAGGCAGGCCCAAGCCTGGGGGCATCGGCATGTGGGTACAGAACACTTGATCATGAGCTTATTGCTGGGCAGCCCTTGCCCCGCGGCCGATTACCTGCGCGGACTTGGAATCACAGCAGATCAGCTCCGTCAAGAGTGGCTGGCCATTTTCCGACGATCGTAAGTAGTCGGCCGCAGCCAGCGCGGCACGGGACGGGGCGGAGCGGCAGGTGGACTTTCTCAGGCGGGTCGGCTTGCTCAGACGTGCAGCTCCCCGGAGCGGCGGCGCAATGGTGTCGACTCGGAAGCTGGAGGGGGAATTGACTTCTCCTTCCGGTTGGACCTCGCCTCGGAATCCGTCCACAACCGCCTTGCACTGACCCAGATCAAGGGGCAAAATGGCGTTTGTGGGAAAGTTTCCAGCTTGTGGTTGAAGGGAAGGACAGGCCTCCTCCTGGAGATGGCCAGCCGGCGGCGGTCATAGATTCGTTCGGTCCGTTCGTAATGATTGTGGCACGTCTTCACCTTCGGAGGAAAACAGATGGCAATACGAACCTTTGACCTCAACATCGTGGAAGTTTTGGAGAATTGGGAAGTTGAACACGCCTTGCGAGAAGTCATCGCCAATGCGCTTGACGAGCAGGTCATCTCCCAAACTGCCGAGATAGAAATTTTTAAGGACAGTCAGGGCGCTTGGCATATTCGCGATTTTGGGCGTGGGCTGAAGATCGAGCACTTTACCCTGAATGAAAATGAAGAAAAACTCAATGCGCTTTCAGGGGTCATTGGCAAGTTCGGTGTTGGACTCAAGGATGCATTGGCGACTTTTCATCGCAGGGGTATCGGCGTCCTTATTCGTTCTCCTTTTGGTACATTTCGCCTTAAACAAGAGCATAAATATGGTTTTAATGACATTGTAACCCTTCATGTGGAATACGATGACTCGCCCAACAGTATGCGCGGTACAGAGTTTATACTGCATGGTGTGACCGATACAGAGGTGGCGAAGGCCAAGTCACTCTTTCTGAAGTTCGCCGACGAAGAGATCTTGGAAACAACTACATACGGCCAAATTCTGCGGCGTAAAGGGAACGCTGCCCGTGTATACATCTTGGGAGTATTTGCTAGCGAGGAGCCTAATTTTCTTTTCTCGTACAACATTACCAGTTTGACTGATTCCATGAAAAAGAAACTCAACCGAGAAAGATTGAATGTGGGCAGGACCACCTATGCCGATAGAGTCAGAGCCATCCTCAAGAGTGCCAAAAGTGAAATAGTTGAAGATATACTTGTAGACCAAGTTAAAAGGCGTGCAATTGGAGAACAAAGCGACGAGATGGGGTGGATTGAAATCAGTCAAATGGCTCTAAACCTTCTGCACCAGCGGCGAAAGGTAGTTTATTTCACAGAGCAGGAGATTCAATCAAGGCCCAACATCCTCGATAATGTTAAGTCGGATGGTTATGAAGTTGTCGTTATTACCGAACAGCAAAAATCCAAGTTGCAATCCCAAATTGAGGCAGGTGGACCTCAGGTTCGGACTCTCGAAGAGTATGTCCGCGAGTACAATGCCAGTTTTGAATACAAGTTTGTTGATATCCAGGAATTGACGCAAGAAGAGCGACGCATCTATGATCTTACACCCAAGATACTCGCGCTAGTTGGTCTCACTCCCGATCGTGTTCCCCCCATACGAATTTCCGAAACAATGAGAGTGACCACTGATGACACCGAAGGAGTATGGGACTCGTCTATTCCTGCCATCGTTATTAAGCGCAGAAAGCTTTCTTCTCTCAGAGACTATGCCGCAACTCTTTTGCATGAAGTTGCACATGCAACTACACACACAGTTGATGCGACAAGAGAATTTGAGCGTGTGCTAACAGATTATTTGGGGCAAATGTCTGTAGCGGCAATTGGAAATTGAGCGAACATGGTCTTGATCCTTGAAATCCAAAAGACGACATAACAAATGCATCCAGCCGACAGCCGCTTTGTTCCCTTCCTTCTCGGTAGCTGACGCCCGTGCCGTTCGGCGGCGGGTGGATGGCGGTTCGTCATCTCGACTTGATCTCACTAGCTGTGCTCCTCGTCTGTCCCCTAGCGGTGGTGCTCTGGTGGCGCCCTCAACGATCGTACAGCTCCGGCGTTCATACTGGATCACCTTTCACTTCAGCCTTGATTGACGGCTTAAACCAGAAATTCCCGTCCCCATAGCGTGCGGCAGTCGAGAACGCCGCGGTGCGATGTTGTTCCTGAGAAAGATAGATGTCGGTCTCTCAGGAAAGGCAGGCGGAAGTCCGGTGGCCCAACGTGGCGTGGTGGAGAAGGATTCGTACAACACCAGCAGCAGGAGGAAGAGTTAGACGGTGGCACGGAGGGAGGACAGGATCGGGGTTTGGAAGGGGAAACGGAGACGGGTCTGGAAGCGGAGGGGGCTGTGAGCGGGGGTCTGGAAGCGGAGGGGGCTGTGAGCGGGAGTTGGGAGGCGGCGCAGCAGCCGTGCCCGGTGGTGGTGCCGGGGAGCGTGAGTGAGGCCGGGGAGTTGATCCGGGCGGCGCGGAGCCGGGGCGAGGGGGTTTTTCCCCGCGGGGGTGGAACGCAGCAGGAGCTGGGCTATCCGCCCTTGCGGCGCGGCACGATTGTAGAGACAACCGCCTGGCAGCAGGTCGTGGATTATCCGTCGCGGGATTTGACGATCACGGTGCAGGCGGGGATCACCCTGGGGCAGCTCCAGGCGGTGCTGGCGCAGGAGGGTCAGTGGCTGCCGGTGGATACGCCGCAGAAGCAGCAGGCGACTTTGGGCGGGGTATTGGCGGCCAACACGAGCGGTCCGCGGCGCTATGGTTACGGCACGTGGCGGGACTATGTCATCGGCATCCGCTTCCTCAGTGACGACGGGGTGGAAGTGCAAGGGGGCGGGCGGGTCGTCAAAAATGTGGCGGGTTACGATCTGATGAAGCTGCACATCGGCGCCCTGGGAACCCTGGGGCTGATCACGCAGGTGACGCTGAAGGTGCGTCCTCAGCCGGAATGCTCGGCGGCGCGCGTCTTCGGCTGCTCGGACGAACACCTGGGGCCGCTGCTCGATGCGCTCCACGGGAGTGCGACGCGACCGGTGGCGGTGGAAGCCCTGAGCCGGGAGACCTGGGAGGCGATGGCGCTGCCGCCAGACCGTCCGGAGGCGCCGTGGCTGGTGGCGGTCGGCTACGAGGAGAAAGCGGTGACGGTGCGCTGGCAGTGGCAGAAGCTGGAGGAGGAATTACGCCAGGCGGGGCTTCCCGCGGAGGGGGTCGAAGTGGCGGACCCGGCGGGATTGTGGCAGCGGCTCACGGATTGGCCCAGCGCTTCGCCCCGGCCCGTGGTGGAGAAGGTGCGCTGCCGACCTAGCCAGATGGCGGAGGTCCTGCGGCAGGCGGCCCAGGAGGGCGATTGGGTCCACGCCCACGCCCTCAGCGGCATCCTCTGGCGGCACCGGCTGACGCGACCGGAGGACCGCGGTTCCCCCGGCGGCATCCTCTGGCGCGCCCCGCTGGCCGTCAAACGCGAACGCTGGCTCTGGGGAGCCGATCCCCCCGCTGACACCTGGGCCTTCCTGCGGGAACTCAAACGCACCCTGGACCCGGACAACGTCTTCAACCCCGGCCGGCTCTTCGGCGACCTGTAAGATGAGAAAGGGAACGGACGCCGCCCCGCCTTCCTTCCCCCGGATCGAGAGCACCCCAGCGGCGGGCTGGTGCGGGACCGGAACGTGAAAGCCGAGATGCAGCTATGGTGACAGCGACTTGTCCAACACCTCCGACAGCAGCAGACGCCGGGAAAGCCCCGGAAATTCCTACAGGCGGCGACATGACAGCCGGGCGTCATCCCTTGCCGGTCGTCACGGCTGCCCACGGCGGACCAGCGCGCTTGCAGCCCCATCTGGATTACGAACTGGTGCTCGACTGCGTGCATTGCGGCCTGTGCACGGCCAGTTGCCCAACGTATGTGGAAACCGGTCATGAGGCGGACTCGCCCCGCGGCCGGATTTACCTGATGCGCCAGGTCCTCGACGGCGTGCTCCCCTGGGATGCCGATGTGGAACGGCACCTCGACCTGTGCCTGAACTGCCGCGCCTGCGAAACAGCCTGCCCCTCCGGCGTCCAGTATGGCCGCATTCTCGAACCCTTCCGCCTGGCCATCGCCGAACGCTTCCCCGGCCGAGCCGTACGCACCCTCACCCCCTGGCAGCGCTGGCTCCTCTTCCACGTCTTCCCCTACCGCTGGCGCAACCGCCTCCTCCTCGCCCCCGCCCGCCTCCTCCAATGGACCGGACTGGACGCCCTGCTGGAACGCCTGGGACTGGTCCGCCTCCTGCCCCGCTCCCTGCAAACCATGCGGACCATGCTCCCCTCCCTGGAACCCCACTACGGTAAGCTGCCAGAAGTCCTCGAACCCCTCGGACCGCGCCGGGCTAAAGTCGCGCTCTTCCTCGGTTGCGTCGCTGATGCCCTCTATCCGCAAACAAACTACGCCACCGCCCGCGTGCTCCAAGCCAACGGCTGCGAAGTGTGGATTCCGCCAGGCCAAACCTGCTGCGGAGCGCTGCACTACCACGCCGCCGAGGAAGCCGCCGCCCAACAGTTCGCCGCTGCCAACTGCCTGGCCTTCGGAGCCGACCAGACCGACCGCTTCGCGGAACTGGACGCCATCATCACCAACGCCGCCGGCTGCGGCGCCCAACTGAAAGACTACGCCCACCTCATGCACCACACCCCCTGGGCCGACGCCGCCGCCCGCTTCCAAAGCAAAGTCCGCGATGTCCACGAATTCCTCGCCGAACTCGGCCTCCGACCCCCACGCTACCCCCTCCCCCTGCGCGCCACCTACCACGACGCCTGCCACCTGCGACACGCCCAGCAGATCGCCCGCCCCCCGCGCGCCCTCCTCGAACAAATCCCCCAACTGGAACTCGTCCCCCTGCCGGAAAGCGAACTCTGCTGCGGCGCCGCCGGCAGCTACAACCTGACCCAGCCCGAAATGGCCGCCCGCCTCGGCGATCGCAAAGCCCAACGCATCCTCGCCACCGGCGCCCAAGCCGTCTTCACCGGCAACGTCGGCTGCCTCCTGCAAATCACCCGCCACCTCCGCGCCGCCGCCGCCTCCCCCTGGATCGCCCACCCCCTCGACGCCCTCTGGATCGCCTACTCCGGTGACTACCCACAGTCACTCGCACCCCTCCTCGCCCCCTCCCGCTCCTAGCCCGCCGCCGACCCCTCACTGACCCCCCTCCTGCAAACGCCGTAACGCCGCCTCCGCCTCCCACACCAGCGGGTGGCCCTCGAAACCCGTGACCGCCTTGTAATGCTGCATGGCCCGCACCCGGTCGCCGAGCGCCTCATAACACCGGGCGATCTGAAACAGCGTGTCCGCTCCGCTCTTGTAATACTCCTTGTACTGAAGATAGCAGTGCAACGCATTCTCCGGCCTATTGAGTTCCTCCAGATAAAGCTGCCCCAACAGCTTCGTCGCCAAATACCACGCCTCCTCCTCCGCACCGCTGCCCTTCTCGCTCTCATAGTGAATGTCTTCCAGCAGCTTCAAACCCTCCTCCCGCTGACCCCGCCGCAAAAGCACCCGCGCCTGCACCAGCCGCACCGCATTGCTCTGCGGTCGCATCAACGCCGCCAACTCCGCCAAATGCCCCGCCCAGTCCAAAAGCTCCACACTCGCCTGCGGAGCATTAAGCACCGCCGTCGCCTTGCGCACACAGTAATCGACATCAAACCACGGCGCTACCTTCTCGCGCACCTCCTCAAGTCGCTTAATGTCAAGTGAATAATAGAACGTATCCTTCTTGCGTAACAAATCAGCATCGCTCTTATCATACGCCAATGCTGTTTCTACCATAAGTAATCCATTAAGTGGATCGCCAATCTGTCCGTACAACTCGGCCAACTTGCGATACGTCTCCAACGCCGCCGTCCCGCCGTCCTCCAAATACCGCCGCCAATAGCTGATGGCGCGGGCATAATCCTGCCGCCGCTCTGCCTCCTGGGCCAGCCGCTGAAGGACCGCCAAATACTGCCGGTACTGCTCCTCGCTCAGCCGCCGCGGACCGACCTGCTGCGCTACCTGACAAGCCATCGTCAGCGCCCGCTGGGCGTTGTCTGCTTCCCCCTCCTTCTCGTAAGAATCCGCCAACTGGACATACAGCCCCACCGCCCGCCCGGACCAACCCCGCGCGGCAATGCGGAGCAACTCCCGCCCCCGCTCCCGCCGCTGCCGATCTGCATCCTCCAACAACGCCTGACCAAGCTGCGCTGTCAACTCGTAGTCAAAATCCTTCGGCACCTCACCCTCTGGCGAAACTGCCGCGATGAACTCGCTCTCCGTCAGCTCCGCGTACAGCTCGCGCTTGAGCTGCCGGGCGGCTTCATTCTGCGGCTCACGCCGCAGCCGCCGCTCCACCGCCGCGATCGCCTCCATCCGCCGCCCCGGTTGCCGCAGCGCCGCTTGCCCCACCTCCGCCATCCGCGGATGCAGCCGCAATGCCAGCTCCCACGCCTCAAACAACACCTCCTGCCGCACCGCCGGATCATATCCCGCCGACGGGTCCAGCAGCCGCGCCAGCCGCGCCGCCGCCGCCTCGTAATCCTTCCGGTGCAAATCCGCCAGCGTCCGCAAATAATCCACCCGCGCCTGCAACCGCGGCTGCTTCTGCTCCACCAACGCCAGAAAATCCTCCGCCTCCCGCATCTGCTCCGCCGTCGGCGGGTGCATCAAAAGGGCACCCGCCCGATCCAAACACAAACCATAATCCACCACCCGCGCCAGCTCCGCATCCGCTGCAATCACCGCCGGCGTCAACCGCCGATGCAAACGAATCATCCCCTCCAGCGCCCACCGACTGCGCGGATCCAACTTCAACGCCCGCCGGAAAAAACCCAACGCTACCCGCAACTGCCCAATATGCATATAACTATAACCACGCAACACATGCTTGAATACACGCAACGGCGGAAGCAAAAAAACCGCATAAACATAGTAAATCAACAAAGGAACCAAAAACGAAGTTGCACCTCCCATACCGGGTATCTGTTGCCCAAATCCCAAGAGATGTAATGATGCTCCCAATGTAGCACATAATGCCATAATCTCCACTTCTGACTCCTCCGCTTCTCCACAAAATGACAATATGTAGAAAAAGGGTATTCCTAACATGAGATGAATACCAAGATACCACCGGCTCCAGGGGGAATCCAACGCCTCCAACCGCTGGAGGAAGGCCACCGCCACATAGGCCAACGCCGCCGCCAGGACCAGCCCCAGCCACAGCCGCCAGCGCGGCTCCTCCGTCTGCCGCAGCCGATAAAACCCATAACCTAACAGCAATCCCCCAGCAATACAATAACTCAACCACTCGGAACTGGGAAAACTGTGGCGGATGTCCTCAAAACTGCTGCCCAACCGCTCCACCAGCGGTCCCACCCAGCCCTCCGCCGCCGGATTCCCCGAATACACACTAATCACCACACCCATCAATATGCCTGTATATATAAACGTCGGACTCTCTAATAAAACAAATATCGGAAACGCTAACCAATTCCTCCACGGACGTATTCCCCGAATTACCTGCCAAAGAGAAGCCAGTAAAAATACAACAACAAATGCTATCACCATCCAACTCGTCGTCCAGACAATTTTTACCCAAAGATCAGCCTCTTCCTGTGGCACTTGCAATGCCAGAAATACCCACAAACCCAGATACAATCCCTTGAGAAGGTATTCATAAATTTCCCATCGTGTCATAGCAGTGTCACCCTATTGCTCGATGTTCACAGGATGGGTCGGGAACGCCGGGAGATCGGCGGCAGACCGCGGTGCGCTTCCCCTCCAAAACCGGTAGATCGGCAGGCGAGAGGTGCAGCGCCGGGAGTTCTCACTCGCTGAACCAGATGTTCATGTTTTATCCGCCCGCGCCCCGCCGAACAGAGGCCGTCCGCCCCAGCGCTTCTCGACAGGAGCTTTTCACTTCCTCCCTCTCCCCCACGGGAAGGACTGGGGGCAGCTTTCCCCCCTTCCCGTGGGCCGGAAGGGTGGAGCCGGCATGCGCGAGGATGAGGGGAAGGGCAAATCCCGCTGCTGGACTCCAAAATCCGCCCGCTCCCCACGTTTTCCCGCGGGGGTGGAACAATTTTCCCATCCCGGAAAATTTTTCCCTTGACTTTTTCCCCAATAGGGTGCATAGTTACATCAGATCAGATGTATAGCAAAAACGCCGAAGTCAAATGGAGGCAAAGCCATGACC
>Ga0101943_1000865_pt1 | contig 35130 bp, 26 predicted proteins | sample DewCreD2012metaG_5_FD_75244 | JGI IMG/M metagenome (GOLD analysis project Ga0101943, IMG submission 75244) | Hot spring sediment bacterial and archeal communities from British Columbia, Canada, to study Microbial Dark Matter (Phase II) - Dewar... ... | reverse complement strand
GGTGGATGAGAGGCAGGCGTTGACGAGGGGAAGCACGCCCCAGAGGAGTGAGAGGTTTTTCCGTTATCAGGCCGGCAGGGCGTCTGACGCGGCGGAGGCGGAAGCAGGTCGGGAGACGAGGAGATGGCGATTACGAAGGAGCGGAAGAGCGAGTTGATCAGTCAATTCCGGCGCTCGGAGAGTGATACGGGTTCTCCCGAGGTGCAGATCGCGTTGCTCACGGCGCGGATCAATGAGTTGACGGAGCATCTGCGGGTGCACAAGAAGGATTTTGCCAGTCGGCGGGGGTTGCTCAAGATGGTGAGCCATCGGACCCGCCTGCTGAAGTATCTGCGGGAGACGGACCGGGAGCGGTATTTGGCGGTGATCAACAAGCTGGGCTTGCGCAAGTGAGTGACGGTTGGGTGTCGCGGTGGGCCGGGATGGTCGCCGCGACGGATCGGGGCATGGGTCGATCGGGTCCATGCTCGGTGGGCCATCGGCCAGCGGTTATCTTCCCCTCTGCGGCGACGCCTCGGCGCCACCTTTTAGGTCAACGGCATTTTGGTCATTCGAGTGGGAAAGGGACATATCCGTGAGTGTACAACCGGCGCGTGTGGAGTATCCGTTAGGGAATCGGACATTGGTATTGGAGACGGGACGGCTGGCCCGGCAGGCGCACGGTGCGGTGCTGGCCCGCTACGGGGACACCGCCGTGATTGTGGCGGTGGTGGCCGGGGGAGCCATTCCCGGCCGGGACTTCTTCCCCTTACAGGTGGAGTACCGCGAGCGCACCTATGCGGCGGGGAAATTCCCCGGCGGCTTCATCAAGCGGGAAACCCGTCCGACCACGAAGGAAATTCTCACGTCCCGGCTCATCGACCGGCCCACCCGCCCGCTCTTTCCCCCGAATTACACGAACGAAGTACAGATCCACGCCACGGTGCTGTCGGTGGACAAGGAGAACGATCCCGATGTGCTGGCGATGATCGGAGCCAGCGCGGCCCTGCACATTTCGGACATTCCCTTCCTCAAGCCGTATGGGGCGGTGCGGCTGGGGCGGCTGGCGGGCCAATGGGTGGTCATGCCCAGCGTGGAACAACTGGAAGAGAGCGAGCTGGACCTGGTGGTGGCGGGGACGCGCGAGGCGGTCTGCATGATCGAAGGGTTCGCCCGCGAGCTGCCGGAAGCGGACATGGCCGAGGCCATCCTGACGGCCCACCGCTACTGTCAGGAGACGATCACTGCCATCGAGCGGCTGCGGGAAGCGGCCGGTTTGCCGGCCAAGGAGTTGCCGGCGCCGCCGCCGCCCAATCCGCTGGTCGATGAGTTCCACGCCCGTTTCGGCGCGGAGTTCCGCGAGCGCTATCTGACCAAGGGGAAGCAGCAGCGCCTGGCGGCCATCGAGGAACTCAAGCAGCGCATTCAGGCGGAATATCTCGTGCAGGTGGATGAGAGCGGCAAGCCGAAATACAACCTGGTGCAGATTTACGAGGCGTTCGCCGCCTTGCGGGAGCGGATTTTCAAGGAGATCACGCTCAGCGGCACGCGGATCGACGGGCGGGGCCACCGGGAATTGCGGCCGGTCTCCTGCGAGGTGGCGGTGCTGCCGCGGACGCACGGCTCGGCCGTCTTCCAGCGGGGGGAAACCCAGGCCCTGGTCGTGGCCACCCTGGGCACCATCGCCGATGAGCAGAAGGTCGATGACCTCTTCGAGGAATACTCCAAGAAGTTCATGCTGGACTACAACTTCCCGCCGTATTCGGTGGGGGAGTGCAAGCCGATCCGCGGGCCGGGCCGGCGGGAGATTGGCCACGGCATGCTGGCCGAGCGCTCGCTCAAAGCGGTCATTCCGCCGCCGACACGCTTCCCCTACACCATCCGCCTGGTCTCGGAGATTTTGGAATCCAACGGTTCTTCGAGCATGGCGACGGTGTGCGGGGGAACCCTGGCCCTGATGGATGCGGGGGTGCCCATCAAGCGTCCCGTGGCGGGGATTTCCATCGGCCTGGTGACCGAAGGGGAACGTTACGCCCTGCTGACGGACATCCAGGGGGATGAGGACCACTACGGGGACATGGACTTCAAGGTGGCGGGGACGCAGAAGGGGATCACGGGGGTGCAGTTGGACATCAAGATCGAAGGGATCACGGAGCCGATCATCCGGCAGGCGTTGGACCAGGCCCGCGAGGCGCGCATGCAGATTCTCAAGATCATGCTCCAGAGCCTGTCCGCTCCGCGCAAGGAGATCAGCGCCTATGCCCCGCGGCTGGTCACCACCCGGATTGCGCCAGACAAGATCGGCCTGCTCATCGGTCCGGGGGGCAAGAACATCCGTGCTCTGCAAGATGAGACGGCGACGAAGATCGAGGTGCAGGATGACGGCACGGTGTCCATCGCCGGGACCGACAGCGCCGGGGTGGAGGAAGCCCGCCGCCGGATCGAAGCCCTGGGTGCGGAAATCCGCATCGGAGCGATCTACGAGGGCAAGGTGATCTCGATCAAGGAGTTCGGGGCCTTCATCGAGATCGCCCCCGGACGTGACGGCCTGTGCCACATCTCGGAGCTGGATGTCGGCTACGTGGGCCGTGTGGAGGATGTGGTGCAAGTGGGCGACCGCGTCCTGGTCAAGGTCATCGCCATCGACGACCAGGGCCGGATCAAGCTCTCCCGCAAGGCGCTGCTGACGGCGGGCGGGGGCGACAACGGCGGCAATGGGGACCGCAGTCGCGGGCGGACTCCCTCCCCGACACCCCGCCGCTAAGGCACCGCGTGGGGCCAAATGCACCGCCGAAGCCGTCCGCCGCGAACCGCGAGTTCCCCCGTGGAGAGGAACCCCTCCCCGGCGCTCTCCGAAGAACGAACGCCGCATTCCCCGCGATCCATTCCCCAAACGTCCGCCGGTGAGTGAGGGCGTATCATGAGCGGCTCTTCGGCGTCCATCTCGGCTGCCTCCTCGGCGTCCCCCCCGCCAGCTCCAGCGAATACGACGGACTCAACCCCCGTCTCGGACGAACCGCCGACGGCTTCGGACGCTTCTCCTTCGTCGTCGCCATCGGCTGCTACCCCGCCCTTGCCCCCCGCCGCGCCGGCAAGTGCCCCAACCGCCCCTTCTTCCTCCCCGGACGAATCCAGCTCATCGGCGTCAGGAGTCAGAGGGGATGAGGGTGGCGCCTCGGCCTCTGGACCTCGTCTGGGTGAAACCGCTGCGGCATCCTCCGGCGGGCACGACCTGCTGGCGGCGTATCAGGAGCTGGCCCAGGCAGCGGGCGGATTCATTCACGAGATCAAAAACCGCATCGGGGCAGTGTCGCTGAATCTGCAACTGTTGGCGGAGGACTTGCCGGAAGCGGCGACACCGCGGGAACGGCGCGCTCGGCAGCGGATCGAGCGCCTCCAGGAGGAATGCCAGAAGCTGGTCGATTTGGCCGCGGACTTTCTCCGCTTCGCCCGCGTGCGGGACCTGCATCTCCAGCCGGTGGCTTTGGAAGATGTGATCACCCGTCTGGTCGATTTTCTTTCTCCGACGGCCCGCGAGAAAGGGATCGAGATCCACTGGCTGCTGGCGCCGGACTTGCCCGCCGTGCTCCTGGACCGGGACCTGTTTGAACAATGTCTGCTCAACCTTTTGCTCAACGCGGAGCAAGCGATGCCGGAAGGCGGGACGCTCACGCTGCTCGCCCGGCGGGAGGGGAATGAGGTGTGCCTGGAAGTGATCGACACCGGGGTGGGGATTCCGCCCGCCCATTTGCCCAAGCTTTTCCAACCGTTTTTTTCCACCAAGCCCAACGGGCACGGCTTGGGTCTGGCCATCACCCGCCGCATTGTTCAAGCCCACGGCGGCAGCATTGAGGTCCAGAGCACGCCGGGCCACGGAACCCGCTTTATCATCCGCTTGCCGATTCCGGAAGGGAAGTAGAGCAGTGCTGCATGCCGACCCGCTTGCCCGATTTATTCCGAACCGTTTGCCCAGACCGCAAAGCCATTTCTTTCGCTTAGTCCGTTAGACTAGATAAACTTTGCGCCATTTTCTGGCCGATGAAGAAGAGGAAGCGATGCCCGGCGACGCGGAGGTTTCTCTCCTGCGCTGGCACGCCGACGGGGGGAGTGCATGCTCAAGTCACGGTGGATTCGCGGGGCGTTAGCTGGATGGGTAGCGGCCAGCGGATTGAGCGGCTGTCGGCAGCCGATCTTCCTGGAACCGGGGGATTACAAGGATGCGATCTTGCAGCAGCTTCCTCCGGCCCTGGAGGACCGGCCGCACGATCCGATCACGCCCAGCGTGGTGCAGCGGATCGGCAATGGCCCGGCGACGGTGCTCGACCCGGAACGTCCGCCGCGCTACATCACGCTCAAGGAATGCATCGCCCTGGCCCTGGAGCAGGGGAACACGGGCATTCAGTCGGCGACCAATCCTGGCCTGAAAAACGACACGTTGGGGCAATTCACGGGCCGCAGCGTGGTAGGGTCGGACGCTGTGCGGGTCTTCGCCATCGATCCGGCCATTGCCGCAGCGGAGCTGGAACGCTCGCTGTCCAAGTTCGACGCCCGCTGGGTGACGGCCATGACCTGGCAGAAGGTGGACCAGCCCGTGGCGGCGCAGTTTATCGCCTTCCAGCAGCAGCGGGATGCCGCCTCCTTCAGCAGCAGTCTGATCAAGCCGTTGCCGACGGGCGGTGTGGCGGGGATCACCTTCAGCACAGATTATTCCAAGTTTGCTTCTCTGCCGCAGGCCTTCTTCGGCGGGTTTGTCAACCCTAACTACACGCCGCGCTTGCAGTTCACGGTGGAGCAGCCGTTGTTGCGGCTCTTCGGCGTGGAGGTCAATCAGTTGTCACCGAGCCATCCCGGCAGCGTGTTGTTGAATTTGCCGCCGAGCGGCGGGGCGGGTACGGAAGGCATCCTGATCAGCCGCATCCGCCTGGATCAGCAGCGGGCCGACTTCGACGTGAAGATCAACTATCTGCTGCTCAACGTGGAGGCGGCGTACTGGAACCTGTATGCGGCGTATTACAATCTGTACGCGCAGGAAGAGGGTTTGCGTCAGGCGTATGAGGGGTACCGGTTCATCCGCTTGCGGGTGCTGGCGGGAAATGAGCCGCCTCAGAGTGAATATCAGGCGCGGGCGCAGTTCGAGCGCTTCCGGGGGGATGTGGTCGAGGCGCGGGGTCAGGTTCTGGAAGCGGAGCGGCAACTGCGCGGCTTGCTCGGCTTGCGCAGCGACGACGGCTTCCGCCTGGTCCCGATCGACAAGCCCAACGAAGCCCCCTACGTGCCGGACTTCTACGAGGCGGCCAACGAAGCCCTGGCCCACCGGCCGGAACTGCTGCAACTGCGGCAGGACCTCAAAGCCCAGCAACTCAACCTGCTGCTCCAGAAGAACCTGCGCCGGCCCGATCTGCGGGTCTTCGGCCAGTACGACATCGCCGGGTTGGGCACGCGCCTCGATGGCCGCGAATTCGCCGATCCGGCCAACACCATCCCCGGCAACGCCCTGGCCAGCTTCGGCAACAATCAGTTCAACAGTTGGACCATAGGTCTGCGTCTTGATATGCCCTTGGGTCTGCGCGACGCCAACGCCGCCGTGCGGGAAGCCCAACTGAACCTGGCCCGCAGCTATTTCGCCCTGCGTGATGCCGAGATGAAAGCCCTGGAGTATCTGCTGGCCCAGTACCGCCGGGTGATTCAAGCCCACACGGTCATTGGCTACCGCCGGGCGGAGCGGGAGTATTTGCAGATGTATCTGGGCAAAGTGGCCGAGGTCATCGCCATTGGGACGTGGAATCAGGCATTTTACCAGAACTATCTGACGGTGCAGCAGCAACTGGCGCAGGCGATCGCACGGGAGCATCGGGCGATTGCGGATTACAACACGGCCTTGGCGGCGTTTGAGTACGCCAAGGGGACGATTCAGCGGTACAACAACGTGAGCGTGCTGGAGGGTCCGCCGCCGCCGTGGGTGCAGAAGAAGGCGGCGGATTACATTCGGGAGCGGACGGAGGCGGCGATCAAGCTGCGGGAGCGGGACCTGGCTCCGCCTCCTGCGGGAGCGGCGGGGATCGGCGGGCAGCCGGTGGGTCCAGCGGTCGGGACGCCGTTGCTTTCGGACCTGCCGCCGTTTGCTCAGCCGCGGCCTCCGCTGCCGGAAGATGTTCCCCTGCCGCGACCGGGGGAGCCGCCCGCGCCGCCGGTGGTGCCGCCGGGAAGTACAGGACGCTCCGCGCCGGGTCCCCATGCCTCCTCGCCAGGGCCGAGTCGGACGCCGGGGTCCGAATCCTCCCGCTCGCCAGCCGGATCGCCGCCGGGAACCTGGCCGCCTGGGGAAAGCAGCGGAGGTGCAAGTGACACGCCGCCGCCATCGGCCACTGTGGAGCCGGCACCGGGAGATTACTTCCGCCCCTCCGGGCGCGTGATCCTTCCCCGGCGGGAACGCCGCCTTCCCGCAGGACCGAGTTCCCCCCCGCCGCGCAGCAATGGCAGCGGCCTGCCCCGCCTGTCGCTGCCGGTGCCGCCCCCGGACATCGTGTTGCCCACCCCGCCGCCGGAAACCGGCATCGGCAACACAGCGCCCGCGCTGCCGCCCCTGCCGGCCCTGCCGGCGATCGCTCCGCCGCCTACGTCCCCTCCAGTCCCCTGATCACTGCCCAAAGCGAGCTGGACGATGGCCTTCAGAGTGCCTCGCCTCGGACTCCCGCGGACGCATTCGTTGTCCTTCCCATTCTCTGCCTCAGAAGACGAGGATGATCGAGGGAAGGACAAACAGAGCAGGCTAAGGCAGACGCGATGGAGGCGGCACGGTCCGATCGCCGCGGACCGGTTTCAGGAAGTGACGCGGCCCATGAGGTAGGAGCGCAGTTGCACGAAGACGTCGGAGCAGCGTTTTTGCCATTGGGGATCGTCCAGCAAGCTGGGGTGGGAGGGGCGAAAGACGACCTGGACGGTCAGGCGGTTGGGTTCCTGGGGATGGGCATGGGTCAGGTGCAATTCGACATCGAGGGGTCCGGCGGCGCGCCGGGCCAAGCCGAACCAGGACAAGCCGCTGCGCTTGCCGCCGAGCCGGACGACCACACACCCCGGCTGGCTGTCGAGCACTTCCCCGCCGGCGTCATAGACGAAGCCGCGGAGTTTCATCAGGGCGATCCGTTCCGGGAGCCAGGCTTCCATCTGGAAGGTGAGGGCGTCGCTGCTTTCAGCCGTGGGGCTGCGGGGCGGTGGAGTGGGAGCGGAGGGGCTGACCGGGAGCAGATGGCTGGAGCCAGGTTGGGGCCGCTGCCGGGCCAGGCGCTCCTCCTGTTGGCTTTCCCAGCGGACCAGAGCGGTGTCGTAGCGTTCGGCCAGGTCGCGGGCTTGCTGGGGCCGGTCCGCGGGGTCCTTGGCCAGACATTGTAAGACCAGCTCTTCGATCTCCGGCGGCACCACCCCTTTGAGGCCGATCTCGGCGAAGCGGGGCGGCGGCTCCGTCGCATGAGCCAGCAGAATGTCCATGCTGCTGCCCCCCACAAAGGGCAAGCGGCCGGTGAGCAGCTCGTACATGATCACACCGACCGAATAGATGTCGCCGCGGTGGTCCATCTCTTCCCCTCGCACCTGTTCCGGGCAGATGTATCCCGGCGTGCCTACGGCGAAATCCACGTTGGTGTCGGTGACTTTCTTGAGCAAGTCCTCACTGTCCAGAAGTTTGGCCAAGCCGAAGTCCATGACCTTGACCCGCTCGCGAGGGGTATCCGGGTCGATGATCATGAGATTGGCCGGCTTAAGATCGCGGTGGATGATGTTTTCATCGTGGGCGGCCTGGAGCACTTCGCATAATTCGCCGATGATCCGCCCGACGCGTGCCGGACTCATCCGCCCGCTGCGCGCCAGCAGGGTCTCCAGGTTCACCCCTTTGACGTACTCCATCACCAGGCAGGGCCCGGCGGGATTGTTCAGGTCGGCTTCGTACAGTTGCACCGCGCCGGGGTGGCGGAAGCGCCGCATCAGCTCCATCTCCCGCTCAAAGCGGTCGCGGAACTTGGGATCGTGGGCGATCTGCTCATGCATCACTTTGACGACGACATCCCGTCCGGTGTCCACTTGCCGGGCGAGATAGACTCGTCCCATGCCCCCCTCTCCCAGCAAGCGGCGGGCTTCGTATCGCCCTAAAAAGACGCGTCCGATCATGTAGAGATACCTGCTCCCTGGCTCAATCTGGCCCTGTGGGAAATCCCCGGCAGCCTTGAGCCGTTATGCAAGTCTAGCAGCCAGATTCTCCGCACGCCAACTCGGAAAATGTTTCCTACCCTTCGCGGTTGTACTTCCGCCGCAATTTTTCACTCTCGCCGAGTCACCAGACTGGAAGTTCCTCTTGCCCCAGAAGCGATTGCCCTCAGGAATACCGTGCCGAAGGTTCCTTTCCGGCCAGGCGAGGCAAGGTCAAGCCATCTCGTGGCGGATCGGGCGGCGTAAGGCCGGTGGAACCAGCGGGGGAAACAAAGCCGAGCCGAACCATCCTCCCAGGGTGCAGACAGCCAGAATCCCGCCGAGGACCAGAGCGGCGGCGACCGGATCGCTCAGCGGCACGCCGGACAACCCCGCACGGGTGAGGGTGTATTCCACAGGTGTGGGCAGGGCGTCCTGCTGCATGGCAAAGGCCAATACGACGGGGGCGGCCATCAGACCCGTGAACGCTCCGTGGCGCAATCCCGCCGAACTGCCCGCCGCGGCGAACACCCCGCCCAGGAGCAAGCCGAACACGGCGATCAGCCAGCTCAAAAACTGAGCCTGGCCCATCCCCGGCGCCTGGAACAGCCCCAGCGAGTATTGCTGCACCGCCTGGCGAATGGTATCCGCGCTGACCAGCAGGGCGACGGCGAGGGTGGCCCCGGCCAGAATGCGGAACCAGCGGGTCGGCGGCGCCGTCGGCGGCGTGTGGAGCACCGAACGGCTGAATTGCAAGGAACTGAGCAGACTGGAGCGCGGCTGGGGCAATTCCAACTCCGGCGGCGGAGGCCACAGCCGCTCCCCTACCCAGCCCGCCAGCAGCCCCACCCAGGCCACCAAGGGAATCTGGAACAACAAGGGGGATTGCCGCATCGCCGCATTCTGTTGCACTTCCCAGAGGAAAAACAGCGCGCCGCTGCCCAGCCCCAGGAACAACCCCAGGGTGTAGCCGTGAGGCCGAGCCGCCGCCACGACCACCCCGCCGACCGCCACGGCGATCGCTTGCGCGGCATAGAGACTGATCAGGCCGACGAAGCCGGTTTGCCACTGCTGCGGATCGCTTCCCCCAACAAGGGGAATGCTGTGCCAGATTTCCCGCAAGCCGAGATAACAGCCGACACTCAGTCCCAACCCGACGCACAGGCGGCGTGCCAGGCTTCCTTCCTCCGGTCCGCCCTGATGTATCGGGGTCAAAAGCGGCTGATCGGTGGGAGCCAGTTCATGCGGCATCAAAAGGATTCCGCCGCAGCGCGGGCAGCGCGTGGCACCCGGAAACACCATCGTACAAGTTGGACAGTATAGTTGCATGCTTCTCCCTTTCCTGCGCTGTCCGGGCGATCCCGCGGTGTCCGGGCGATCCCGCGGGGCGGTTTCAGGTCATCCTGCGTAGCCGTGGAGCGGACCCGGTCCGGGGCGAAAGGGGGTGTGGCGGCGGACTCGCGGGTGCATGCGGTTGAACCCCCCAGGGGGAAGGGCGTGGCCGGCACCGCCTGCTCCTCAAGCATAGAACACACTCACGAGAACATGCTCATCCCGCCTCAGGCAGGGGATTTGCTGTTTCGTCTCACTTGTAAACTTTGGCACTTCGGTGCTTCCCCTGGCCTGCCTGCTGGATGGACGGCTGCTACAATGGTGCTCATGCCACGGATTGCGATTGTGGGCGGCGGCCTGACCGGCCTGGCCACGGCCTTCTGGCTCCAGCGGCGTGCGGCCCATCTGGACGTCGTGGTCCTGGAGGCGCGGGAGCGGGCCGGCGGAAATGTGGGGACGGACGAAGTCCACGGCTACCGTGTCGAACGGGGGCCGAATGGCTTCCTCGATCGCACCCCGGCGCTGCCCCGCTTGGTGCAAGCCCTCGGATTGAGCGATCAACTTGTCCCAGCCAGCCGCGGCAGCCGGCGCTTCCGCTTCCTCTGCGTCCACGGGCGGCTCTACCGCTTGCCCCACGGCCCGCTCGGCCTGCTGGCCACCCCGCTGTTATCCTGGCGCGGGAAGAGGGACCTGCTGGCGGAACTGTGGCGGCGCCCGCGCCGGCCTTCCGCCGCCGAGGCGGACGAGTCCGTCTACGACTTCGTGGCCCGAAGGGCCGGGCGGGAGGCGGCTGATCTCTTCGCGGATGCCCTGGTCACTGGCATCCAGGGGGGCGATCCCCGGCGGTTGAGCATGGCGGCCTGCTTCCCCCGCATCGTGGCCCTGGAGCAGCAGTACGGCAGCATCATTCGCGGACTGATTCGGCACGCGCGCGAGCGGAAGCGGCAAGCGCGCCGGGCGGGCCAACCGCCACCGTCGCCGCCCCAATTGTGGTCCTTCCGCGAAGGCTTGCAACGCCTCATCGACGCCCTCGTCCAGGCTCTGGGCGGTTCCCTGCGCTTGGGCGTCGCGGTCACCGCGCTGCAACCGGCGACGGACACGGCTCCGGGGAATGGCCCCGCGCCCCGCTGGCTCCTCCACAGCACCACTTCGCCTCCCCTCGCAGCAGACGCCGTCGTACTGGCCTGCCCGGCCTATGCCCAGGCGGAATTGCTTGCCCCGCTCGATCCACCCCTCGCTGCGGAAATCGCCGCCATCCCCTACAACCGCATCGCGGTTGTGGCCCTGGGGTATCGCCAGGTCGATTGCCCCCAGGTGCCGGACGGTTTCGGCTACATTGCTCCCCAAAGCCAAAGGCGCGATGTCCTCGGCGTCCAGTGGTGCTCGGCGATCTTCCCGGAGCGTGCCCCCGCGGGCATGGTCCTGTGGCGGGCGCTCTGCGGCGGTGTCCAGCGCGGCGACATCCTGGACTGGGACGACCACACCCTCCTGCGCGCCGTGCAGCAGGAACTGGCCCAGGTCCTCCGCGTCCAAGCCCCCCCGGCCTTCGTTCGCATCATCCGCTATCCGCGAGCGATTCCCCAGTACGAAATCGGGCATTTGGCCCGCTTGCAGCGCATCGATGCTGCCGGGCAACGCTGGCCCCACCTGTTCCTTTCCGGCAACGCCTACCGCGGCATCGCCCTCAATGACTGCGCCGAGGAAGCCGAACGGCTTGCCGCCGAGTTCCTCCGCCGCTTTCCCCCTCCCGCTTCCCCTGCCCCCGCGATGCCAGCCGACGCAAGACCAAGCGGTGCCACACCGCCTTGATTCGCTCTGTCTGCGTCTGCTCCGTCTGCGTTTGCTCCGCCTTTGCCTCCGGGCCAGGGGTTGGCTTCCAGGGTGAGTGTGCCGAAAGTTAGAACGCCTCGATCAGAGCAGGGAAGCGGAGCTTTCAAGGGGCCGCCGGTGGGACGAGGCTGCATAAGTTTCTGAGGAGAGGCCGGATTTGAGAAAAGAGAAAAACCAGGCAACAAAAGTCAAAAACCTTCGATTATGCCTTTGGCAAAAAGTCTGGGGCAGATATCAAGAGGAGTGTTTCGAGGCGGGAGGAAATCCTGCCAAAAGGGGAAAAAAGAGTTGAAGTCCCGCCGGGAGCTTTTATCATGGACGTTGTCCTGGCGATAACTCGTCCGATCGTCAGGAACCGTGCAATCGGTCGCCCAGCGGTACTCGCAGCCGCCAGCGTGGCGTCGGGTCAGGCCGAGGCGACGTTCCGATTGTGCGACGTGTGCGAGCCATGCCGGTCGTTTCCCCCCTCTGCCGGCGCTTCTAACGTTCCCGGATTACCTATGGAACGTGCCAGCGGTCGATACGTTGTGGCGCACGGAGGCTGAAGGCCGTTGGGCCGGGAAAGTCTCCGGGCACCCAGGATTGGCCCGCTGGACCTGACAAGGAAGCCCGTTCATGACGCGATTGCGACGCCAACGCTCGGATGCTGTCCAATCTCCTCTGGAAACCTATCTGCGGGAAATCAACTCCACGGCCCTACTTTCCGCCGAGGAGGAAAAAGAGCTGGCCCGCCGCATCAGTCAAGGGGACATCGAAGCCCGCGACCAGATGGTGCGCGCCAACCTCCGCCTGGTGGTTAACATCGCCCGCAGCTACGTCGGCAAGGGCTTGTCCCTCCAGGACCTGATCGAGGAAGGGAACCTGGGGCTGCTCCGGGCGGTCGAGGGGTTCGACCCCAACATGAATACCCGTTTTTCCACCTATGCCAGCTACTGGATCAAGCAGAGCATCAAGCGGGCCTTGGTCAATACGGCCAAGACGATCCGCATTCCGGCTTACATGATGGAACTGCTTGCCAAGTGGCGGCGCGCGACCAACCACCTCCAGGATGAGTTGGGCCGGCCTCCCACCCACGAGGAAGTCGCCCGTTTCATGGGCCTGCCCCGCAAAAAACTCAACATCATCAAAAAAGCCATCCGCGTCTACAACGCCTTGCCCCAACCCGATCCCCAAGACGACGGCTGGAGCATCGAGGAAATCCTCACGGACAGCCGCTCCAAGACCCCGGACACCGAAATGGTCGAGACGGACGACCTGCAAACGGTCATGGAGCTTTTGGACAAGATGGACCCGCGCGAAGCCGCCGTCCTGCGCATGCGCTTTGGACTCGACGACGAAGAGCCAAAGACCCTCAAAGAGATCGGCGAACGCCTGGGATTGACCCGCGAGCGCGTCCGCCAGATCGAAAACGAAGCCTTGGCCAAACTCGGCGACTGCCTCTGCGGCGACTGAAAGCCCAGGGCGACGGAGATCGGCGGATCGGCCTGCGCCCTTTCTTTCTTCGTTCTCGGTGCGATCCAGCGGACCCGTTTCGATACCCGACCGCGCCGTTCCTGCTCCTTCGCTTCGACACCGGTATGCATTGGTTCCCGGTGTTTGCCGGAGGGAACGAGCGCTTTTCCGAGGGGAGCACTTGTCAGGGGCGCAGCACTCCGCCCATCGCCGCGGGGTCGATCCGGTAACGCAGACTCTCCCCGCTCAGCTCGGATTCCACCCGGCCCAGCTTGTCCTTGACGCGGACGACCACACGTCCCTGGAGCTGCACGCTGCCATCGCCGGCGAGGAAGGACAGCTCTTCGCACGTTCCTTCCGCCCCGAAGCCGACGAAGCGGACCCGCCCCATCGCCTTGACACTCGCCAATCCTTCCCCTGGCTCAGCCGCGGATTTGACATCCACACGTTCACAGACGACCTTGAGCATCAGATCGTCGCCGCAGCGGACTTCAAACGCCGGTTCCCCTTCTCCCACGCGCAGCAGGACGCGGAAGCGCTGCGACACTTGGGCCAGTTGGGGCAGGGCCGCTGCCTCGCGGTGCACCACCGGTTTTTCCACCGCTGGCGGAGCCGAGGGAACCGGAACAGCCGGCTGGACAGCCGCCGGGGGAACCGCCGCCGGTGACGGCGCCGCTTCTGGCAGGGCCGGGGGCGCAGGCGGAGTCATTGGGGTTGCCGGCCCGGTCCGTTCCCCGTGGGAAGAAACCCCGCTGGAAGAAGCGGAGGAACCCACGGCCGCAGGAGGTGGAACCTCCGGCAAGACAGGCTGAACGGCTTGCGTTGGCGAAGCGACACTGGCTGAGGGTGCCGGGACCGGAGTGAGGCCCGCCGGTGGAGCCGGGATCGGCATGGCAATGGCCGGCGGTGCGGGGACGGAAATGGCTTCCCCTTCGGGGCCGGCCGCGCTATTGCTGGCCGAAGCCGGCGGGATGCTGCCGGGTGCCGCTGGAATACTGGCCGGAGGCGGCGGCCCATCGGGGGCAGGGCCGGAAGAAGCTGGAGCGCGCGCAGGCCCTCCGACGGGGGGAAGCGGTACGCTCTCGGAGGCGGCAAGAGCCGGGGGAGCGGTAGCTTCCGAGGAGGAAACGGTCCCCTTGGGGTCGGTGCGGCGCTCGCTCTCTGCGGGCCGCGGGGCCGGGGCCGCCGCCGCGCTGGCCGGCGCATTCCCCTTGCTGTTGTCCGTGCGGGTGCACGGCCCGGCCAAGGCTGCCAAGCCGCCCAAACTCACCGCCAGTCCGCCGGCCAGTAGTTTCCATCGCATCCACAGCATGGCGCGTTGTTCCTCCCTGAAACCGAGGCGCTGCCGACAGGATACCCGCCTGCCGCTGCCGCCCCAGAAACATCACGACCGCGCCCCCTATACCCATCCTCTGCCCCTCTGTCAGCGCCAATTGGAGCCGGGCAACTGACTCCTCCTCCTGGTCCGCAAGTTCCCTAGAGGAAAACAAGCGGCCATCCCCCAGGCTGCCGGGAACGGGAGGGGAGAAAGATGGTCTGCCAAAACCGTCGAGCCAAGCGGCGAGGCGGAGGGTCAATCCTGATCCATCCTGGCGTAGGAAGGGGCCGAGGAGGGGCAGGGAAGATCAATCTTTGCGAAGGGAGTGGAAGACCAAGCCGGTGAGCAGCTTGGGGTAGAAGTAGGTGGATTTGGGGGGCATGGTTTCTCCCGCGGCGGCGACGGCAATGAGGTGGTCCATCGTGGCGGGCGGAACGAGCACGGCCAGGCGGCACTCGCCTTGTCCCCAATTGGCCAGCACTTCGTCGAGGCGATGGACATAGCGGCAGCGGGGCGGAGCGCCGAAAAGGTCCGGCGGCAGGAGGTGTTCCAGGACCAGACGGTGGAGAATGCTCACGGCGAGGTTGCGCCAGGCGGGGCTGTGTTCCGGGGCCACGCGCTCCATCAGTTCCGGCTGGCGAAGGCGGACGGCGATCCATTCCCGCTCGGCGGCGACTCCAAAGGCCAGCACCTGTTGGGAACCGTCCAGTTGGAGATATTCCCAGGCCGCGGCGGCATCCTCGCTCCAGCGCTGGACCACCTCGAAGTGCGGGGTCAGATGGCGCTCCAGTTCGGCACGGCGGATGGGCCGGGGAGCGTCGATCAAGCGGTGCGTCGGCAGAATGACCAGGCCCGGATCGCTCATGCCCACCAGCATCATCAGGGTGAAGCGGGCCGGGTGTTCGGGATCGAGGGCTTCGCCCGCCGCTTGCAGTTCATTCAAGTAATTCAGGCCGGTTTCGTAGCGGTGATGGCCATCGGCGATGTAGATGGGCCGCGGTCCCATAGCCCCGACTGTGCGGCTGATGGCGGCGGAGTCGCTGACGGGCCAGAGGCGGTGGATGACTCCCAGATGGTCGCGGGCCTCCAGGGGCGGGGCCAGGCGAGTGAAGGGTTCCAGCAACGCGATCACTTCCTGCGCCGGATCGGGATAGAGGCCGAAGATCGGGGAGATGTTGAAGCCGGTGGCCCGGTACAGTTGCAGGCGGTCCGCCTTGGGTCCGGCGAGGGTTTGCTCGTGGGGAAAGATCGAGCCTTGGCCGAACGGTTCCAGGCGCACGCGGGCGAAAAATCCGCGGCGGCACTGGCGGGTTCCCTCCAGCTCGAATTCCTGCTCGTAGACATAGAGGCTGCGGGCGGTGTCCTGGCGGAGGATGCCGTCGAGGAGCCAGCTCCGCAGGGTGGCCGCGGCCCGCTCGTAGCGGGAGGCGGGGCTTCCCGGTTCGTCGCGGGTCAATTCCAGGCGGATGGCATTGTACGGACTGGCGGCGTACAACTGCTCCTGCAAGGGCGGATCGATCACGTCGTAGGGAGGGCACACCACCTCGGCCAAGGGGCCGACACGGGCCGGGTCGTAGCGGAAGCCGCGGAAAGCGCGAATCTCTGCCATGCCAGGTGCTCACAGGGGTGGCGGCAGCTCTCGTCCCGCGGCAGCCCGCGTATAAGGCGAAGCAGAGACCACAGCGGGACCTCAAGCTGTTGCCGCGTTGTCCTTGTTGCCGCGCTGTCATTGGTCGTGCACGGCCAGGGGGTCATTACGGGCGTGGCGCTTCCGATGGCGGCCAAGTCGGAGTTCCACGCCCAGGTTCCGGGTCGCGTCAGCGGCTTTCAGCGGCGGAGCTTGGGGTGGCGCAGGGGCCGCCAGGCGCCGTTTTCCCGGCTGCTTTCCACACAACGGGTGATGAAGAGCATGCCGTCGAGGCCGTCATAGACGTTGGGATAGATGGTGTTGACGGTCTCGAAGCGCTGGCCGGTGCTGCGCTGGATGATGGCCTCGTAGCCCGCGGTGTAGATGTTGGCGAAGGCTTCGAGGTAGCCTTCGGGGTGGCCGCTGGGGATGCGGGTGGCCTGGGCCGCCGCGGCGCCCAAGTAAGGGCCGCCAGCGCGGGTGTACACTTTGTGCGGCTCGCCGTTTTTGCGCACATACATCTTGTTCGGCTCTTCCTGATGCCATTCCAGCGAAGCCTTGGTGCCGTCGATCTCGATGAAGATGTCGTTTTCCCGCCCGTGGCTGATCTGGGAGGCCGTCACGGTCAGCAGGGCGCCGTTTTCCATCCGGATGATGGCGGTGCCGTAGTCGTCCAGAGCGCGGCCCGGCTCGAAGGTCTTGAGCTGACAGGACACTTCCAGCGGGAGCAAGGCGGAGATGTACCGCGCCAGGTTGTAGGCATGGGTGCCGATGTCCCCGAAGCACCCCGCCGCGCCGGACTGCTTGGGATCGGTCCGCCAACTGGCTTGCTTCTGCCCCGTGCTTTCCAGGCGGGTGCGGAGCCAGCCCTGAATGTAAAATGCCCGGATCGCCTGGATTTCTCCCAGATCGCCGTTGAGGACCATCTCCCGTGCCTGCCGCACCAGGGGATGGCCCGTGTAATTGTGCGTCAGCACGAAGACAATTCCCGTTTGCTCCACGATCTGCACCAGCTCTTCCGCCTGCTGGAGGTCGAAGGTCATCGGCTTGTCACAGATGACGTTGAAACCCGCCAGGGCGAAGGTCTTGGCGATGTCGAAGTGCGTATGGTTCGGCGTGGCGATGGAGACGAAGTCGATGGGGTCGGCGCGTTTCTTTTCCGCCTCAGCCATTTCCTGGTAGGAACCATAGGCCCGATCGGGGGGGATGTCGTAGTCGGGGGCCGAGGCTTTCGACTTGGCCGGATCGGACGACAAAGCCCCGGCGACCAGGGCAGCCCGATTGTCCAGAATGGCGGCGGTGGCATGCACCCGGCCAATGAAAGCGCCCTGGCCCCCTCCGACCAATCCCATCCGCAACTTCCGATTGAGCGGTGCATTCGTTGGCATCGTCGTTCCTCCCCACAAACCCACTGTTTCAGTCCCGTGCGTCCTCCGCTGTCCGATACCGCGCGCTCCGGGAACGTGACCTGGCGTGTCGGCGTGCCGAGATTGTAAGAATCCCCGCGGCCAACGGCGAGCACCCCCGCTCCCGTTTCCCCTGGCCGGTTCGGATCCCTGTCGGGGAGAGTGACGCAGGACACCGCAACCCGGCTGGGCCAGGCTGGGAGAACCCTTCGCCATGCTGTGGGTTCCGGTTCAGGCTCGTTCAGAAGGACGTGCAGGCTCGTTCAGAAGGACAGGTGGCGGAATCGGAACAGGGGAAATCGGAACAGGGGAAATCGGGAGGGAAAGGGAGGAAGAAAAGCGGGGAAATGAGGAGGAGCAGGGGGGCGGGAAGATCACCGTTGGAGTCGGCTATTCCCCGGCTCCCTAGAATGGAGTAGCAGCGGCGTTCCCCAGAATGGAGGAGCAGCGGCGGCCCGCCTGGCTTCCGGTTTCCTCTCCAGCTTCTACCCGCGGGGGCGAGTCCTATGGCACTGACCGCGCAGCAGATCGCCGAGCAACGTAAGCAAGTCGAGGAACTGATCGCCGGTCCGGATGTCGGCTTTGCCAAGGCGTTGTTTTTCGGGCGGTTCAAGGGGGAATTGCTGTTTCCGTATCCGGTTTTGCCGCCGGAGCAGCAAGCCGCCGCCGAGGAGATGGCCGAGCGCGTGCGGGCCTTTGCTCAAGCCCACATCGATCACATGCGCATCGACCGGGAGGCGAACATTCCCGATGAGGTGATCCGCGGCCTGGCCGACCTGGGGGTGTTCAAGCTGACAATTCCCAAGGAGTACGGCGGGCTGGGGTTTTCCCAGCAGCAGTATTTGCAGGTCATGGAGGTGATCGGGGGGCATTGCGCCAGCACGGCGGTGTTTGTCAATGCCCATCACAGCATCGGGGTGCGGGCCTTGGTGCTCTTCGGAACCAAGGAGCAGCAGGCGAAGTGGCTGCCGGGACTGTACGACGGCACCAAGCTGTGCGCCTTCGCCTTGACGGAACCGGAGGCCGGCTCCGACGCCGGCAATGTCCAGACCACGGCGACCCCCACCGAGGATGGCTCCGCCTACATCCTCAATGGCATCAAGCATTACATCACCAACGGCGGGATTGCCCATGTCCTCACAGTCATGGCTCGCACGCCCGATCCGAGCACGCCCAAAGGGAAGGTGACAGCTTTTCTGGTCACGCCGGACATGCCGGGATTCGAGGTCCTCGAAGCGCGCATGCCCAAGTGCGGCATTCGGGGGACGGCCACGGGCAAAATTCGCTTCACCAACATGCGCGTGCCCAAGGAGAACATTCTCGGCGAGATCGGGCGAGGTTTGAAGCTGGCTCTGACGGTGCTGGATTACGGGCGGATCACCTTTGGGGCGACGTGCACGGGGCATGCCAAGGCTTGCATTCGGGCGATGATCGAGCATGCCCGCCGCCGGGTGCAGTTCCAGCAGCCGCTCGCGGAGTTCCAACTGGTGCAGAAGAAGATCGCCTTCGCCGCTGCCCACTGTTTTGCGATGGAGGCGATGACCCACGAATGCGCCGCCTTCATCGACCGCGGGGCGGAAGACTACATGCTGGAAACCGCCATGCTCAAGGTGTTCGCCACCGAGCATCTCTGGACGATCGTCAACGATACGTTGCAGGTTTGGGGCGGCAAAGGCTATTTCAGCGATCAGCCGATCGAGCGGTGGATGCGGGATGCCCGGATCAATCTGATCGGGGAAGGGGCGAACGAGGTGCTCAAGGCGTTTATCGCGGTGGTGGGGTGCCGCGGACCGGGTATGTATCTGAAGGGTTTGCAGCAGGAGTTGTTCAGCGGCTGGCGGGGCTTTTTCCGCCGCTTGCCCGCGGCGCTGGGAGTGGGGGCGCGCCTGGTGGCGCCCTGGTTGGCGGCGGGAACTCCCGCCGTGCCCGTCCGCTCGGCCCAGCTCCAGGCTCCGGCGAACACGCTGGCCCGCCTCGTCCGCCGCTTCGGCCTCAAGCTGCCCCACCTGTTCCTGGCCCTCAAGGATGAGACGGCCTTCGCCCAGGCCCAGTTGATCCACGAACGCCTGGCGGACATCGCCATCGATCTGTACGCCGCCGCCTGCACCTTGGCCCGGCTCGATCACCTGATGCAGCAGCCGCTGGCCAACGGCGCCCCGGCGGGCCGAGACGACCCCTACGCTGACCTCGCCGCAGGGCGCTACTTCCTGGAGCTGGCCTTCCGCCGCATCCGCGAACGCCTCCAAGCCCTCGACGACAACGACGATCCCGCCCTGCTGGCCTGCGCCCGTAGCATGATCCCCAAGTTCGGCTGACGCCTCGTGTTTCGGCTGACGTCTTGTGTTTCGGCTGACGCTTCGTGCGCTGCATCGGGGGAATCCACTTCCGGTCGGGTGTTCCCCTGCTGACCCCGCCCTGTACGCCTCGGATTTCGGTCGGGTGTCCCACGTTCGCCTGGCCCCGCCCCATGTGGACCCCCGTTGCCCCCCGGAGCAAGCCGGACAGGACTTGCCCGAAACCGTAAACTCCCGGAAGAAGGAGAAGCGAGGTGCTATGACGGACAAGGCGGCCCGACTGGTTATGATGGGTACGGGCAGCTTCGCTCGGCCCATTTTCACGGCCCTGCTGGAGGCGTTTCCCCAGGGGGTGGTGGGGCTGGTCACGCAGCCGTCCCGGCACACCGGTCAGACGCGGAGCACGACCCGCCTGGCGGGGCAACCGCTCGTTACCCTGGCCCAGAGTCACGGCCTGCCTGTCCTGCAACCGGAGTCGATCAACACGCCGGAGGCCAGGGCGGAGCTGGAGCGGTGGCAGCCGGATGTGCTGGTGGTGGCGGCCTACGGCCAGATTCTCTCCCCCCAGGTGCTGGCGATTCCCCGCTGGGGTGCCGTCAACGTCCATGCGTCCCTCCTGCCGCGCTACCGGGGTGCTGCGCCGGTGGCCCATGCCATCCTTCAGGGCGACACCCAGACGGGAGTCACCCTCATCCGCATGACGCCGCAACTCGATGCCGGCGACATTCTGGCCCAGGAGGCCATGCCCATTGAGCCGGACGACAGCACCGGCAGCCTCGAAGCCCGCCTGGCCGAGCTGGGGGCGCGCCTGCTCGTCGAGTGGCTCCAGCGGCTCCACAGGGGCAACCTCCCTCCGCCGCTTCCTCAGGATCCGGCTCAGGCCACCCGCGCCCCGAAGATTCGCAAGAGCTTCGGCCTGATCGACTGGTCGCAATCGCCGGAGTATCTGGAGCGGTTCGTGCGGGCGATGCAGCCGTGGCCGACGGCTTACACTTTTTTGCACCAGCCGGGCCGTCCGCCGCAGCGCTGGATCATCACGCGCTTGCAGGTAGGACCGGAGGTGCCGGAGAATACGCCCCCCGCGCCCCCCGGAACTCTGCTGCTGCCGGAAGAGGCTCCCCCCGGTTTCCCCCTCGCGGTGCGGACCGGCACGGACCGCCTGGCCCTGATCACAGAGCTGCAACCGGCCGGGAAGCGCCGCATGAGCGCGGCGGAGTTCCTCCGCGGCCACCCCCTCTATCCCGGCGCCCGCCTCGGTCCCGAACAAGAGCACTGACACTGGGATGCCAGCGATTGCTCCGCCGAGGTGATCCTTCGCATGAAAACGGTTCGTTCTGCTGCTGCCGAACTTCTCCAGCGCTGCCGTTCGGGCCGCGCCTTCGCTCCGGAATTGCTCGATCAATGGCTTGCGGAAGACACGGTGCTCTCCGGTCCGGACCGCCGCTTGCTGACCCAACTGGTTTGTGGCGTGATCCGCCGCCGGGCGACCCTGGACGCTCTGATCCAGCCGCTGGTGGAGCGGCCGTGGTCCGCGGTAGAACCGGTCCTGCAAGACCTGCTGCGCCTGGGAGCGTACCAGCTCGTGGTGCTGACGCACATCCCCGCTTACGCTGCCGTGGATGCGACCGTCTCCGCCGCGGGGGAGCTGGGCTGGCCGCGAGCCAAGGGGTTCCTCAACGCCGTTCTGCGCCGCCTGGCAGCCCTGGTGAGCGAAGACTTTGTTTCTTCTCCCGCCGCGGATGCTGTTCCCCTTGATGAATCCTTGCCCCTGGAATCCTGGTCCGCCGACTCGCCGCCGCTGCGCTACCGCCGCCTGCGCCAGGCGCTGTTGCCCGATCCCCAGGAGCAGAGTCTGGAGTATCTCGCCGCCGCCTTTTCGCTGCCGCGATCGCTCGTGAGCCGCTGGCTGGAAAGGCAGGGGTGGCAGGAAACGATCCGCTGGGCTGCCTGGTTCAATGCGCCGCCGCCGCTGTGGTTGCGGGTCCAGACCCGCCGGGTTTCCCGTGAAGCCTTCCGCGATTGCCTGGCAGCCGCCGGCATTGCGTCCCAGCCCGGCCCCCATCCCCAGAGCCTTTACCTGCCCGATCCCCCGCCGGTCCGCCAGATTCCCGGTTACGCCGAAGGAAAGTTCACCGTCCAGGACCTCTCCGCCATGCTTGTAGCGTCCGCTCTCGAACCTCATCCCGGCATGCGCATCCTGGACCTCTGCGCCGCTCCCGGAGGCAAAACCACGCACCTGGCTGAGTTGATGAACGATCAGGGCCACGTCCTGGCCTGCGACATCCACCCCCGCCGCCTGGAAACCCTCCGCCGCCTGGCCCAGAGACTCGGCCTGAACTGCATCGAACCGCACCTGCTCCATCCACAGGAACCGCCGCCGAGCGGCCCCTTCGACGCCGTCCTGGTCGATGCCCCATGCAGCAACACCGGCGTGTTACACCGCCGCCCAGAAGCCCGCTGGCGCTGGCGCACCCAGGACCTGAAAACCCTCACCCGCCGTCAGGCCGACCTGCTCCGCCAGGCGCTCGCCGCCGTCCGGCCCGGCGGAACCCTCGTCTATGCGACGTGCAGCCTGGAACCGGAAGAAAATGAACGGCTGATCCAGGAATTGCTCCGCGCCTTTCCCCGGCTGGAAGTCGAAGAGGAATATCACGCCATCCCTGGACGGCCCGCCGATGGCGGCTACCACGTCCGCCTCCGCTGCCGTTGACCGCCGCTTCCCTTCCCCCGCCTCCCTTCTGTGCTTCACTCATGCGATCCCAAGCCTTGCTTCACTCATTCGATGACATCTTCCACATCATACTGGCCGATTTGACCCAGCAGTTCCACGAATTTGCGGAACGCCATCACCACCGTCCGCTTGGAGATGCCGCTGAATACCGGAAGGTACCAATCGATGACCAGGGTGTCGCCATCGTGGATGGAGGCGCGGAGAATGATCAGCTCGTCATTGATGCGGTTGCACAAGCTGTGAGCCAGTTCCTCCGGCGTCTCCGGGCGCACGCGGAAAAACGAGGTGAACCGGATGTAGCGGTTGTTGTGATGCGTCACCAGCACCCGGAACTGATCCTGGACCACCACATCGCCATCGTCGTCGAGGTGGTAGTCGAACAGGGCGGCATCGAACAATTCCCGCAACACGTCATTGTCCAAGTTGTCCGTTGTGATCAACTCTGCGTTCATGAGTATCGATCTCCTCAAAAACAGAATGTGGAAACTCCTGGAATGTGTTCGGGATTTCGGTGTAGGACACGTGGGCAGCGAGTCTTTATCTCCAGCTCTGGTCCGCCGGTGGGGGCGGCTCCCTGAGGAGTGTAACTTGTTGCAGGTTATCAGATCGCTAGGAAGCCGTCAAGGATCGCAGGGGTCCGACGAAGTCCGAAGGGGCAGTTGGAGGAGGGCGAGCACAGGGGGCCAGCGAGAGCATTCCGAGGTGGAGAAGAGGACGGCGGCAGGCAGGAGGCAGGGAAGTCAGGGAGAGGCGGTGATTCGCCGCCGGTGGCGCGGTGAGGTCGTACAATGGCGAGGTCGTACAATAAAGTCAGGCGTGTGGCGGCGCGGCGGCTCAGAAATGACGGGCCGAAAGCGAGCGCCACCCTGGTCGGTCCCGTTGATAACGGTGCTCCCGATACCTGGCAGGATGAGCTGGCATGAGCATGTCGCGGAAGGTGTACATTGAGACGGTCGGCTGTCAGATGAACGTGCTGGACAGCGAGGTGGTCATTGGCACGCTGCGGCGGCAGGGATACACGCTGGCGGACAGCCCCGCCCAGGCGGATGTCATCCTGTTCAACACCTGTTCGGTCCGCGAGCATGCAGAGGACAAAATCTATTCCGCTCTGGGCCGGCTGCGCTCCCTCAAGCGGCACAATCCGCAGGCAGTCATCGGCGTGCTCGGTTGCATGGCGCAGAAGGATCAGCACCGGATCGCGGAACGGGCGCCGCATGTCGATTTGATCGTCGGGCCGGGTCAGTTGGCGGAAGTGCCCCGTCTGATCGAGGAGGCGCGCAGCAGCCGTCGGTTGCAGATGGCGGTCAGTCTGGGCCGCGCTGAGGCAGGCCGGGCGGAGGTGGAGGCCAGCTTCGTCAGCTTCGATCCGGTACGGGACCCCACCATGCGCCCCACGCCGTTCCAGGCGTATGTGCGGATTCAAATCGGCTGCGACAAGTTCTGCACCTACTGCGTCGTGCCATCGACCCGCGGCCCGGAGCAGAGCCGCCCCCCCGCCCACATCCTCGCCGAAGCCCGCCAGCTCGTCGAACAAGGCTGCAAGGAAATCACCCTCCTGGGCCAGACCGTCAACAGCTACCGCTTCCAGCATGGTGACGGGCGCGTGACACGCCTGAGCGACTTGCTGGCCGCCCTCCACGATCTGCCCGGCCTGGAACGCCTCAAGTTCGTCACCAACTTCCCCAAGGACATGACCGACGACTTGCTCGACGCCGTCCGCTCCCTGCCCAAAGTCGTCAAATACCTGCACGTGCCGGCGCAATCCGGCTGCGATCTGGTGCTGCAACGCATGAAGCGCAACTACACCGTCGCTTTTTACACCGATATGCTCGCCCGCTGCCGGGAGAAGGTCCCCGGTGTCGCCATCAGTTCCGACTTCATCGTCGGCTTCTGCGGAGAAAGTGAGGAGAGCTTCGCCCGCACGGTCCGCCTGGTCGAACAGGCCCGCTTCAAAAACTCCTACATCTTCAAGTACAGCGAACGGCCTGGTACCAAGGCCGCCCAGCGCTACGCGGATGATGTGCCGGAGGAAGTCAAGAAGCGCCGCAATAATGACCTATTAGCCGTGCAGACGGAAATCAGCCGCCAGGAGCACCGCCGCTGGATCGGCCAGCGCGTCTCCATTCTGGTGGAGGGGCCGAGCAAGCGGGATCAAAACCGCTTCGCCGCCGCGTCTCCCAGCGACACCTTGCAACTGACGGGCCGGACCATGACCGATCACATCGTCGTCTGCGACGGCTCGCCGCGCCTCATCGGCCAGATCATCGACGTGGACATTATCGATGCTTCCCCCTTCACCCTCTTCGGCGTGGTTAGCTCGGCTGCATCCTGCGACTCCGCCGGCCTGGCCGGGCTGCCGGAAGCGGCCGCCTTCCCTCGCCGCGTGCCGTTGCCAGTACTGTGAGCTTTTCCCCTCGATTTGCCTTCGCTGACCTGGCGATGGTCCTTTCTGGAGCGGGTTCCTCGGATACTTCCGGCCCTGGCGGACAACGCTGTCGCTACCCCAGTACGGCCTGGGGCCTAGGAAACAGGCCGCTTTCCCGAATTGGGGTTTCCGAAGGAGTGACGCGATTTGGGGTTCCCGGCAGTGGGACACGATTCCGCCAGGACAATGCCGTGTCAGCAGGTGCGGCTCAGGGTGAGGATGGGGAGGATGGTGCGGGGGCGGGGGAAGCGGCATCGCGCCGGATCAACTCGTTGAGGCGGCGGAAGAAGCCGGGCGGATCAGGCAGGGGGGAGCCTTCCGCCACCAGAGCCTGTTCGTAGAGGAGGCGGGCATATTCCGCCAAGCGGGGGTCCTGCGGGGCGCGGCGGTGCAACTCCTCCAAGGCAGCGACGGCCGGATGCTGCGGGTTCAGCTCCAGGATGCGCTTATCAGGCGGCACTTCCTGCCCCAGGCGCTCCAGCAGTCGGCGGACATGCGGCGGCGTGGCGTGCTGGTCCTGCACCAAACAGGCGGCGCTCTCGGTCAACCGCCGGCTCAAACGCACCTCCGCCACCTCCGGCACCTGATCCTTGACAAACGACACCAGAGCGGCGAAGCGGTCTCGTTCTTCCCAGCTCACCTCTCCGTCGGGCAGGCTATCGGCCCGATCCGCCGGCAGCAGCCGCTGGCCCCGATACGGCGACAGATAGGGATAAATGAAGGCGTCGATCGGATCGGTAAGGAAGAGCACGTCATATCCCTTGGCCCGGAAGGCTTCCACATGCGGGGAGCGCCGCAGGCTCTCCGCCGATTCCCCCAGCAGGTAGTAAATCGCCTCCTGGCCTTTGGGCATCTTGTTCAGATATTGTTCTAGCGTGAGGTATTGTCCCGCCGGGGTCTGGAGGCTCTCGAAGAGGAGCAGGTCGGCGATCTTGTCCCGGTTGTTCCAGTCCTTGGCCAGTCCTTCCTTGAGGATCGAGCCAAAGTTCTGGTAGAAGCGGATGTATTTGTCGAAGTGGGAGCTTTTCATCCAGGCCAGGGTGTCGAGGACGGTTTTGACCACGCTTTTCTGAATAGTGTCGAGCAGGGGGTGGGCCTGGATTTGCTCGCGGGAGACGTTGAGAGGCAGCTCGGAACTATCTACCACCCCTTCGACGAAGCGGAGATAGAAGGGGAGGACCTTGTCGCAGCGTTCCATGATGAGGACGCGCTGGATGTAAAGGCGCAGGCCGCATTGGGGTTCGCGCCAGTCGTAGCCGAGGGGTTTGTGGGCGGGGATGAAGGCCAGCACCTTGAACTCATGCTTCCCTTCCGCGGCATAGTGGATGACCTCAGCGGGCGGTTCGGTATCATGTGTGAGGGCTTTGTAGAACTCCTCATACTCCTGTTGTGTAACTTCCTGTTTGCGCCGCAGCCAGATTGCCTGGCGTTGATTGACAATTTCCTCCGTGACTTTTTTCTGTCCATCCGTTGTAGTTTCCAGGACTAAGACCACCGGGAATTCGATATAGTTGGAGTATTTACGGATCAGTTCCCGCAAGCGTTCTGGCTCAAGGAATTCGCGGGCGTCGTCTTTGAGGTGGAGGATGACGTCGGTGCCGCGCTGGGGCTTGTCGCAGCTTTCCAGAGTGTAAGTGCCTTGACCATCGGATTGCCAGCAGACGGCTTCGGAACTGTCGAAGCGGCGGGTGCGGACGGCGACACGGTCAGCCACCATGAAGGCGGAGTAGAAGCCGACGCCGAATTGGCCGATCAATCCCAGGGCTTCGGTGCCCTTGCCCGCCTCCTTCATCGCCTGGAGAAAGGCCCGCGTGCCGGAATGGGCCACGGTCCCCAAATGCTCGATCACTTCCTGCCGGGACATGCCGATGCCGTTGTCGGAAATGGTCAGCGTGCCGGCGTCGGCCTGGGGAATGACCCGAATTTTCCAGTCGGTGTCCCCCTGGAGCAGGTCCGCGTGAGACAGCGCGTCGAACCGGACTTTATGAATCGCATCGGAAGCATTGGATATTAATTCCCGGAGGAAGATTTCCCGGTGTGTGTAAAGAGAATGGGTGATGATATGAAGCAGTTGCCGAAGTTCCGCTTTAAATTCCAGTGTTTCCGCCATAGTAGTCCTCCGTAACGGAAGGAGTAGGATCGAGGTTGGCAGCAGCATAGAGATCGCAGGCAGAGATATTTTAGGCCGGTGGGGAAGGGGGCGGGGTGAGGGGCAGGCGGATGGTGAAGCAGGTGCGGTTCTGGCGGCGTTGCCAGTGGAGGGAGCCGCCGTGGGCGTGGATGAGCCGCCGGGCGACAGCCAGTCCCAGTCCGATGCCGTCGGGCTTGCCGGTGACGAAGGGATCGAAGAGGCGCTCGGCGAGATGCGGCGGCGGTCCCGGCCCGCTGTCACACACCTCGATCCGCACTCCCTCCTCGTCTCCCTGGCACGCCACGGTGACGCTTCCTCCGTCCCCCGCGGCTTCCAGAGCGTTGGTCAGCAGATTGGCCACGGCGTGCAGGAGCTGTTCGGGATCAGCGGTGAGAAGGCAGGGAGTGTCCGGACGTTGCCACTGGAGGGTGACATTGGCGTGGCGAGCCTGGGGCAGATGCAGTTGAACGGCCTGATCCAGCAGGTCGCGCGCATCCACCGCGTGCAGGTCCAAAGTCGGAGGCCGGCCCAGGGTCAGAAACTGACGCACGGAGACTTCCAGGCGGGTGAGCTGGCGCAGGGCCACTTGGAGGGGTTCTGGGTCGCCCAGGTGAGGGTTTTCCTGGAGGAACAGTTGGATGGCCAGGCGGGCGCCGGCGGCAGTGTTGCGGAGCTGGTGGGCCAAGCCGCCGGAGAATTGCCCCAGCAGGCGCAGGCGTTCCGCATGCTGGAGCTGTTCGTGGAGCTGGGCCAGTTGCCGAGCCATCTCGTTGAGCGCCGCGGCGAGGTCCCGCAGTTCGTCATCAGCGGCGGGGAGCGGTTGCGGGCGCAAATCTCCCGCGGCGATCCACTGGGTGCGGGCATGGAGCTGGCGCAGGCGGCGAAGCAGGCGCGCGCTCAGACCCCACATCAACGCCAAAGCACACAGGCCGCTCAGACCACCAAGCCACAGAAGCGGCCGGACGGCATCGGCAATCGCCGTGCGCCGCAAACTCTCCGGGAAGAGAACGAACAGCTCCGCGCCCGCTTGCGGATGTGGAGGCTTCAGGGCAATGCGCCGGCAGCGGAAGAGGCTGTCCTGAATCAGCAGCGGCGGGCCGAGCTGCTGCGGTTCCTCTTGGTCCGGCCAGCTTTCCAGGACCGGGAGAGTCTCGGCGGCCAGGGGGAAGGTGGTTTCCACCGTGCCGTTAGGCAGGCGGAGGATGAACTCCGCGCCGGAGAGGCCCTTCATCTGTTCCAGCACGCGGGAGGTAAGCGGAAAAGTGCTGCGGGGTTCGGCCAGGGTGCGGGCAATGGCTTCCTGCTGGGCGGCTAGTTGGCGCTCCGCATGGCGCGCTGCGGCATACGCTGTCCAGGCTGTAGCCCCCGCTTCCCCCACCACCAGCAGGGCCAGCGGCCAAAGCAGGCGATACCGCAACGACAGGCGCATGGCCGACCATCATCCCGCAGAAGGACCCGCCGATCCGCCCTGCTGTCCTAGGAATTGCCCCAGGCGGATGACCAGAGGCCGGTCTGCTAGCATGCGAGCTGCCAGCAGCGCAGCAGGATCGCCCGGAGCCAAGCCTTCGTCCGATGGCCGCCTCGCCTCAGACGTGGTCGGGGCAATGGCGTGGCCTTCGGCCTGGTTCAGATAGCCGCCATGACCAGAGCGCCGTTCTGGCCGCCGAAACCGAAGCTGGTGGATAAGCCGTATTTGACCCGCCCTTCCCGTGCGACATTGGGGATGTAGTCGAGATCGCACTGGGGATCGGGATACTTCAGATTGATGGTGGGGGGATAGATGCGGGTTTTGAGGCTGAGGGCCAGGGCCGCGGCTTCGATGGCTCCGCTGGCGCCGATGGAGTGGCCGATCATCGACTTGATGGACGAGAGTTGCACCTGGCGGGCATAGTCGCCGAAGACGCGCTTGACCGCCTGGGTTTCCATGGCATCGTTGAGCTTGGTGCTGGTGCCGTGGGCGTTGATGTAGCCGACATCGCGGAAGTCAACGCGGGCTTCGCGCAGGGCGGCCTGGATGGCCCGCGCTCCGCCGCGCCCTTCGGGGTCCGGTTTAGTCACGGAGTAGGCGTCGAAGGAGCTGCCCCAGCCGAGCACTTCCGCGTAGATGTTCGCACCGCGCGCCTTGGCGTGGTTGTATTCCTCGAGCACCAGGACGGCGGCCCCTTCACTGATGACGAAACCATCGCGCAGGCGGTCGAAGGGGCGGGAGCGTTCCTCCGGGGCCAGGTCGGTGGAACGGCTGAGGGTGCCCAGGGCGGTGTAAGCCAGGAGCATGAGGGGATCGATGCGGCTGTCTGCGCCGCCGGCGAGCATGATGTCGGCATCGCCGCGGGCAATGAGGCGGAAGGCTTCCCCCACGGCTTGAGTGCCCGCCACGCAGGCCGTTACCACGGTGTTGTTCGGGCCTTGGCAATTGAAGGCCATCGAGATGTGGGCGGCAGTCATGTTCGGCAGGTACTTGAGCAGCCAGAGGGGGAACAAGGCGCTGTCGGGGCGCGAGGAGTCGGCCAGGGCGCGGGGATCGAAGCCGCCATCCTCGTGGACGGCACGGGCGAGCAGAGGGGCCAGCTCGCCCAAGTCGATCGGCACCAAGCCAGCCCCCATAACCACGCCGAAGCGTTCCGGCTGAATCTTGTGCAGCTCCAGGCCGCTATCCGCCACCGCCAGTCCCGCCGCGCCGACCCCAAAGCGCGCCGCCCGTCCCATCACCTTGAGCGACTTGCGAAACGCCGGGGGAATGAACGGCTCCGGATCAAAATCGTGAACTTCCCCCGCGACCTGAATCGGATGCTGCGACGCATCGAACGACCGGATCGGACCAATGCCGCTGCGCCCTTCGATGCAGGCTTTCCAGAAGGCGTCTTTCCCGATGCCGTTGGGGGCGACCACTCCCAACCCGGTCACCACTACCCTACGCATGTTCCCCACCCCCGCACACCTGCCCTCCCGCCTCCTTCCTGAGTCGAGTTTGGACACCCCGAAGCCACACCCCTGTCGCTCCCGACAGGGTCATCGTTCGCTTTGGCGGCCTCCATCCCCCACGGAGGCGCCGTTCTACCACATGAGATTTCGCTATTTCTCCTATCCTATGCATATTTACCAAAATCGTCTTCTTTTCGCAACAGGTTCTCGCACGATTCCCCGCAGATAGTTCCGCCAGATTCGCTAGCTTCGCACCGGCCGTATCCTGGGGTTCGCTCCGCCTGCTTTGTTCGCCAGGGAGCAGCGCCGGGCCTTATGACCATGAGTTCGGCGTGTGGAGGGGTGCCGTTTCTGCCTTTCCATCTTCCGAACGACGGCCGTTCATCCTGTGAACGACTGCCGCGACGGCACCTGCGCGGGGCTGAAGCGGGGGAGTGCAAAAGGCATGCCCAATTTCGCAGAGGGCACAAATTGGGAGACTTGCACAGGGGACGCGAGGCGGAAGCGCGACCCGCTTGATTCCCATCAAGCTGGCGCGGTCTATGTTCCCGCGGCGGGGAGTGTTTCCCGCGGCGGGGAGTGTTTCCCGCGGCGGGGAACTTTTTCGCGCGGAGGTGAGGGTGTGTGGCTCCGGTGTGCCCGCAGAATTGTGTTGGGATGGAAAGCGGCAACCGAAAGGAGTTGCGGGGGGACGAAAGTGGCGGAAAGCCCATTGGCGGGAGGGGGAGGGATGAGCTAGATTTGGGGGATAACCGGATGGGAAGGAGGGAAGGGCCGGTTCGCGGGAGCGAGCGGCGCGGCTAGGCCGAACCCGGTGCTCGAAGTGGAAGCGAGATGGCGTCATCATCGCCCAGGTTGCCCGTGAGCGACGATCCCTTGCCGGAACTGGTGGAGGCCTTGCAGTCGCCGCAGGCGGCGTTGCGCCTGCGGGCGGCGCGGGATTTGGGGCGTTTGGGGCCGCTGGCGTGCGAGGCGCTGGATGAGTTGCTCCGGGCGACGCAGGATGCCGATGGGCGAGTCCGGGAAGCGGCGGCGGCGGCCATCGGCGGCATGGGAGCGCTGGCCCTGCGCGAACTGGCCCTGCTCCTGCGACACGAGGATAAGTACGTGCGGCGGCAGGCGGTGTGGGCGTTGGGGCGGCTGGGCGGTGGCGCCCAGGCGGCCCTGGGGGCCTTGTGTGCCGCCCTCAAGGACAGCGATCCGCGGACAGCCAGCGGGGCGGCTCAAGCCTTGGGCAACATGGGGGAAGCGGCGGCGGAAGCTGTGCCCGCTCTGACCGAGGCGATGTGCGGAACGAACATCGTCCTGTGCCGCTTGGCCGCCAAGGCGCTCAGCCAGATCGGCCCTCCGGCTTTGTCCACTCTCATCGGGCATCTGTATCATCACGATCCGTTTGTGCGGGGGGAAGCGGCCCTGGCGCTGGGATGGATGGGACCACTGGCTCAGGCGGCCGTCCCGCATCTGGCTCGCATCCTCCGGGAAGCCGATAGCGCTACCCGCCCGCTCGCCGAAGCGAGGGAGCCAATGCCGGCGGACCCCCAGCGCACCCCTTTGTCAGCGGGGGACGTGGATGCTGAGGCCGCCACACCGCCGCAGCTTAGCGCGGAACCTGCCGAGGAAAGCCTCTCCCCGGACCAGAGCTGCCTGGTCCATGCGGCGCTCTCCCTGGGACGATTGGGCCAGGCGGCGCGGACCGCTTTGCCCATCCTGCAAGCGCTGGCGCAGCGCGGCTTTCCCGCCTTGCGGCGGGCCGCTCAACAAGCCGTGCAACACATCCTCAGCGACAGCGCCGAGACTCCTTGACCCGTCCGCTCCCGCCTTCCCCTGCGCGAGTTCCTGCGTTCCATCGGATTGGCTCCGGCCTTGCCCTCGCCTGGGGTGACACGAGCTTCTCTGCCGGGTGACCCGCTGCCGCCTCGGCTGTTGGGACTCGCGCGAATGGAACGGTCGGACCGCTGGGATCGGCGCTGAGATGTCCGGCGGACAGCCAATGCAAAGATTCCCATAACAGACTTCGGGACACCTTCCGGGACGGCGAGGAGAGCCTTTCCGGTTGGGACGGGGTGCCGCCTTCCGGGAGCGACGCTTCGGAGGCGGAATCGGGAGCCTGGGAATATCTCGGAAGCCCAACAACAGCTCAATGAGGAGACGGCGGCGATTATGCGTGTTTTGGTGACGGGCGGAGCGGGATACGTGGGCAGTTTCACGGTGCGGCACCTTCTGACCCAAGGGCATACCGTGACCGTCTTCGACAATCTGAGCACAGGACACCGGCGTGCGGTTCCCGCGGAGTGCCTGGTGGTGGGCGATTTGCGCGATGCCGACCAGATTGATCAGTTGCTAATCGTGGGGCGGATCGAAGCGGTGGTGCATTTTGCGGCGCGGTGCCAGGTGGCGGAATCGGTGCGTGATCCAGCGGGGTATTACGTGAACAATCTGCTGTACAGTTTGCAGTTGCTGGAGCGGTGCCGCCGCAATGGGGTGAACATTTTCGTCTTTTCCAGCAGTTGTGCGGTCTACGGAGTGCCGCAGCAGGTGCCAATTGCGGAGGAGGCCCCCTTGGCGCCGATTCAGGCTTACGGCCGCACGAAGCTGGCCCTGGAATATGCTCTGCGGGATTACGCCGCCGCTTACGGTCTGGCCGCGGTGGCTTTGCGTTATTTCAACGCGGCGGGCGCGGCCCCGGATGGCAGCCTCGGCGAGGATCACGAACCGGAGACGCACCTGATCCCGCGGGTCTTGCGGGCGGCTCTGGGGCGGGAAGCTGCTGTGGAGATTTTCGGGACCGACTATCCCACCGCTGATGGCACCTGCGTGCGGGATTATGTCCATGTGGAGGATTTGGCCGCGGCCCACGCTTTGGCCCTTCAGCATGCCCAGGCCGGCCAGTTTCTCGCCTACAACGTCGGCTTGGGCCGAGGCTACAGCGTGCGGGAAGTGATTGCCACCGCCGAGGAAGTGACCGGGCGGTCCATCCCCGTCCGCGCCTCTCCCCGCCGCCCCGGCGATCCACCGGTCCTGATCGCGGACAACCGGCGCATCTGCCAGGAGTGGGGCTGGCGACCCCGTTATACCGATCTGCGGCAGATTGTGGCCACCGCCTGGGAATGGCATCGCCGGCAAGGCCGTTGATCTGGTGCTGCTGGCCAGCTCGCCATGCCGGGGAGCCAGCCATTCGTTCGCCGCGGGAGTATTTTTCACCCTGCCTTGAGGCGGCGCTCTTCCTCGTATTTGTGGAGCTTGTTGTAAAGGGTCTTGAGGCTGATCCCCAGCTCGGCAGCGGTGGCCTGTTTGTTGAAGTTGTTTTTGGCGTAAACCTGGAGGATATATTCCATCTCGACATCGGCGAGGGATTTGGCCGGTTGTCCGGGCTGGGGCGGAGTGAACGGCACCACACTGACGGCCGGGGCAGCGGCGACCGGGGCGGGCGGAGTACCTGGCGGCAGGAGCGGGGCAGGGGAAGCAGCGGTGCCGTAGGAGACGGCGGAGGCAGGGTAGGCGGCCGCGGGAAAGTGTGCAGCGCTGGCCGGAGCGTAGGGGTCGGGCGGCGGCGTGGCGGCATAAGTGCGCGGGCCGGGCGAACGGATGTCGTGCGGCAGATGGGCGGCGGTGATCGGCTGGCCGCCGGAGACAATCCAGGCGTACTCCATCGCATTGGCCAGTTCGCGGACGTTGCCTTTGAAGTCGTGATGCATCATGAGGTCGAGGGCTTCCGCGGTCAGCAGATCAGCGACCATTTCCACTGGCTTGCGGGCGGCGCGGGCCAGAAGATAACGGGCCAGCTCCGGGATGTCTTCCCGCCGTTCGCGCAGGGGGGGAAGATGGACGTGGAACATGTTGAGGCGGTAGAGCAGGTCTTCGCGGAAGTGGCCTTCGGCGATGAGGCGGCGGAGATCGCGGTGGGTGGCGGAGATGATGCGCACATCCACGGTGAAGGGGACGCTATCGCCCACGCGCTGGATTTCGCCGGATTCCAGGAAGCGGAGGAGTTTGACCTGGATGTGGCGGTCGAGTTCGCCGAGTTCGTCGAGGAAGACAGTGCCGCCGTTGGCGACTTCAAAGAAACCTTTGTGGTCGCGGTCGGCCCCGGTGAAGGCCCCTTTACGGTGCCCGAAGAGCTGGCTTTCGGCCAGGTGGGTGGTCAAGGCGCCGCAGTTGACGGGGACAAAGGGCATCTCGGCCCGCTTGCTTTTCTGGTAGATGGCCCGGGCGACGACTTCCTTGCCGGTGCCAGTTTCGCCGGTGATCAGGACGCGGCCATCGGTTGGTCCGATCCGTTCGATGAATTGCAGGACCGGTTGCATGGCGGGGGAGGAACCGATGAGCAGTCCGGGGCCTTCCACGGCCTGGACGCGGCGTTCTAACGCGGCGGCCTTCTGCTTGAGCTTGCGCTTCTCCTGGATGCGCAGGAGCAGGGCTTCGATGTCGGCCAGCTTGCAGGGCTTGGTCAGGTAGTCGCAGGCGCCCAGGCGCAGGGCTTCCACAGCGGTTTCCGTGCTGCCGTAGCCGGTGAGGATGACCGCTTCGGTGTCGGGGGAATGCTGCTTGAGCGCGGCCAGCACTTCCAACCCCGCCCGGTCGTGCTCCATGCGCAGATCGAGGATGGCAGCGTCGAAGGCCTGGCGCTTGACCGCTTCGATACCGGCCTTGCTATCGGGGCAGACGACGACTTCATGCCCTAAGCGGGGCAACTCGGTGCGCATGAATTCCCGCAGGTGTGTCTCGTCGTCCACGAAGAGAATGCGTAAGCGGTGATGCGGCGGTGTGTGAGCCACGGGCAGCACTCCTTGCCTGATCCCTGGGCGGATTCCCGCTCCTGGCGGTTCCAGCCTGACTATCGCTTCAGGTGTTCCCCCTATGGGCAGCCCAACTTAGACTCTGCGCCAGGAAATGCAAGAGCGCTTGGGCGGGAGTGAGCCGAACTTGGCGCGGGCAAGCCGAAGGGGCTAGCGGCTCCTTCTGCGGCGGTGGCATTTCCGGCGCTGCCGTTGCCGGGGGTGGCATTTCCGGCGCTGCCGTTTCCAGCAGTTCCTGCTGCGGCGGCCCTTGACCAAAGGGGAATCGCTTCGGCGGCAGCGTGGAGTGGAGAAAGTGATCCAGGCGGCGTGTTAGGCATAAGTCCTCCCGTGGGTTTAGGCAGCCGAGGCAAGGCGGACAGCCGGCAGAGTGGGAGTGCGGCTAGCCGCCGGTGTTTCCGACCCTGCTGTCACAGGGCGCAAAGGTAAGCGAACCGTGAACGTACTGCCCCGTCCCGGACCGGGGCTGCTGGCGGTGATGGTGCCGCCGTGCTGATCGATGATCTGATGGCTGATGAACAGTCCCAAGCCAGTCCCTTTGCCGGTGCGGCTTTTGGTGAAGAACGGCTCGAAGAGGTTGGCAAGGACCTCTGGCGTCATGCCGCAGCCGGTGTCGCTGAAGGTCATCTCGGCCCAGTCGCCGCGCGCCGCCAGGGTGATGGTCAGGCGTCCGCCTTCGTCCATGCTTTCCAGGGCATTGACTACCAGG
>Ga0101943_1000864_pt1 | contig 35206 bp, 34 predicted proteins | sample DewCreD2012metaG_5_FD_75244 | JGI IMG/M metagenome (GOLD analysis project Ga0101943, IMG submission 75244) | Hot spring sediment bacterial and archeal communities from British Columbia, Canada, to study Microbial Dark Matter (Phase II) - Dewar... ... | reverse complement strand
TCGCCCCGTTCACCCGACGCACCACCCCATTCCCATCCGCATCATACAACCACGCCTCACCGTTCAACGCCGTCAACTGGTTCGCCGCGTTGTAGCTCATCCCATCCACCCTCGTCTGCCCGTTCACCACTTTCGTGCGTGTCAAACGGTTGCCCACCAAGTCATAACTATACTCCACCGTGTAGGCGTTCACCCCCGTGCGCGCCTCCCGTATTAGCTGCCCCTGAGGGTCATAAGTATACTCCGTCGTCACCTACTGCTGCCAACCCCCACTGTTAGCCCACACATACGCCCGCTTGCTCCGGACAAGCAACTTAGCATAAATTTAGGGTAAACGCCAGCGACCAGCATGACCACAATCTCCACAAAGCCCAAAGAACTCCACACTTTTCCTTTTAGTTGTTAGGTCCGCCTGAGCCTCTGCGTGAATCGGTATATCCGGGTGAGATTGCACATCCCCGACTGCGGGTATCACCATCGACATCATTAGGCGATAACCGTGCGGGATAAGCCACCCATTTGCACTCGCAAACTTGCAGTTGCCGTCTCTGCAGCTCTGGTTGCCTCGTCGGTTTGGTACAAGCGGTGCAATTCCCCAGGCGAATGAGGTTGGTCAAAGTATCCTGTAAAGACGAGTCGGCAGAAGGAGATGCTGACCCCTCAAAAGTGAGACCGCCTGTACGCACCGCAGCCCAACCCACTATCTTGATCTGGCTGGGAACCCCTTTACGCAAAACGCCCTCCGAAGGTTTAACCCGAAAATGCAAAGCAACTATATCATTTGTAGGATCATAATAGACTGATCGACATGGTGAGGCAGGGGGAGGAACGTCACACTCCCTTATCTCCAGCGGTAAAATCGGCTTGGTATTGAGCACATTCCCTTCCTCATCGATGATGAACAGGGCGAAATAAAGAGGCTGAACCACGCATACGGGAACCGTAGGGGGGTAGGTGCCGAGAGAGACCACTCGCTTATCGGGAATCAAAGGTCCATAGAGCAGAATCGATGCATCCACCCCTGCAGTGTCCCCTTCTACCCGCCAATCCCACTGCACCACTCCGAGCGAGGTAATGTAGTGGGGTTCCTCTAAAACCTGAAAATAAATGATGGCATTCGATGTATTGCCTGCTGCATCTTTGGCAAACACTCACAACTCATGTAATCCTTTTTCGCGAATGGGAGTACCCGTTTCATAGGGTTCTCCATCCAGTTCCACTGTAAAAGTAGGATGAGGCTCCGTATCGTCTCGAACGGTAATCTGCGGCAAGACCTGGGTTAGCCAAAGAGAATCGTTAGGGATGTTGGTGGTAATCGTTGGGGGTTGCTGATCAACTGCCGGTTGGAAGTAGGCTACAGAGGGCATGCCCATGAGAAGTAATCCCCATATTGCTATGCTGACCTTTTTACCCGTGCTAATTTGCGCCCATACACGGCGCACCCGATGCAGATCCCAACCTCGCTTCAAGCCCTTCATTACTGTCCTCCTCCACATTTGGCTTGTCTGACCTCACGCACGCTCGGGCGAGGGTATCGCGTTTACTATAGCACATCCGGTAGGGGTTTGTCAAGGGGGGGGACGAAAAAGAGCCGTTTGAGTTCAAAAAGGCGAAAAAGCCTGCGTCGCGGGCACAGTGCGCGAAGCCAGCCGCACGGATGATTTCGTGATTGTCAAGTATGCTCCAGATGGCAACCTGTTGTGGGCGGATCGGTATAACAGCCCCCAGAATAATCACGAGACGGCTACTGCGATTGCGCTCAGTCCTGCAGGTGATGTGCTGGTGACAGGGCGATCATCGTCTACTTGGGGTGAGCCGATAACTTCCACAACCATTAAATATACTTCCGATGGCTTTCGTCAATGGGTGAGCCAGTACCCCTTCGAACACTCTGTCGCGCCCGCTATTGGCGTAGATAGCGCTGGCAATGTGACCCTCACCGGCAGCTCACGGCGAGATTTTGTCACGGTGCGGTTCAACCACGCAGGGCAACTGGTTTGGACCGCCTCCTATAACGGACCCGGCTGGACGACTGACAGTGCGAAAGGTGTCGCACTAGATCACTCAGGCAATGTACTGGTGCTGGGTGACGCCTCTGAAGGGGATCAGAGCAGTCTCTTGGTGCAAAAATACACGCCCACTAGTATGCTGCTCTGGGAAGACCGCCTTGAGCCTGGCAGCGATAGCTCCCCGACCTACTTCGCTCTGGATGGCTCAAATAACCTGTATGTAACGGGCATGATGGATGGGGCAAGCGATCGCTTCTTGATAAAATATGACTCTCTCGGCAACCGCCTCTGGCAGGTGCGCTATGATTCGCCCGATCAAGGAGATGATCGCGCCCGCTTTCTCGCGGTTGACCCAGCAAGCTATTCCTATGTCGTAGGGGAGACCTTCAACCACGCGACCAACCGGTCCAGCTTGCTTATTTTACACTATGATCCGAACGGCAATTTGCTTTGGGTGAGGCGCGATGAAGAAGGTATCTATCCCGATCATATCGCGCGCGACCCGTTCGGCAATCTCTATGTGGCAGCCATCGCCGACACTTTGAGCTACCTTGCCCAATATAGCCCCACAGGTGAGCGGCTGTGGAGCCTGACTCTGCCAGGATGGGGCTGGAGATTGGCGGTGGATGCGATGGGTAATCTCTACGCAGCGGGTCATGCGGAGAACCGCTACATCCTCGCTCAATACGATCCGCAGGGCAACTTGCTCTGGCTCGACAGCCACCTTGTGCTGGAAGGAGGCTTGTCGTCTGGAGGCGACCTCGAGCTGGATGGGAGGGGCTATCTCTATGTACAAAACGAGCAGGACAGCATACGCTGATCCTCAAATATACAACTGAGGGAAATCTGATCTGGGAACGGCGATTCAGTGGCCCTGCGGGCAGTGAAAACTGGCCTTCCGATATGGCGCTGGATGTGGCAGGGAATGTCTATCTTGCTATCCATTCCGCCTTCCAGCCCTCTCAGACCAGCCCATATCATGGGGACCGGTACATTCTGAAGTATGAGCCTGATGGGCGCGAGGCGTGGGTTATGCGCTTCGACGGCGAACTTGAGTATGATGATGACAAGCCTGCAGGACTGGCGCTGGACCGCGCAGGGAGTGTCTATGTCGTTGGCTCAGCATGGATGTATTCAGCTGGTACGGGATCTGCCTCTCAGGATTTGATATTGATCAAATACAGCCAGCCACCCATTGGGGATGTGGACGGGGATGGTTGCGTGGAGAATAGTGACCTGCTCGCATTGCCCAACGACTTTGGGCAACAGGGCGGCTCGCGTGCGACCGACATCAACCGCGACGGCATTGTGGACGATGCCGACCTGCTGATATTGCTGTTTAACTTCGGCGCAGGCTGCTAAGGCATCTCTTTCAGAATCGGGCGGTTTCATAAAACACGCGCCGCAGCGAGACGCGCCAGATGAGCCATGTCGCCAGCAGCGTGATCAGGAACAGGATCCATGCCATCGCGCAGGCATGCCCCATCCGAAAGAACTGAAACGCATTCTGGAACAGATAGAGCGCGTAAAACAGGGTGCTGTTTTCGGGACCCCCCTGCGTGGCGATAAAGGTTTGTGTAAAATATTGAAATGTGCCGATCACACCAATAATCACCATATAGAGAATCACAGGTGAAATCTGGGGCAGGGTAATGTGGCGAATAAGCTGCCATGCGCTTGCTCCGTCCAGCAGCGCCGCTTCATACAGATGGGTGGGTACGCCCTGCAACGCCGCCAGATAGATAATCATCACACTGCCAATCGTCCATAAGTCCATCAGGATAAAGCCCCACTTCGCGGTGGCAGGATCAGTGAACCAGTTGATCGGTTCCAACCCGATACGCACCAGTGCACTGTTGAGGGGTGCCGCCAGCCCGTTCTGCGGGTTCAACACCCACAGCCACAGAAATGCCGTCGCGACGGCAGGCACCACGCTTGGCAGATAGAACAGCGTGCGATACAACGCCTGCCCACGCAAACGCAAATTAAGCAGCAACGCCAGCCCAATCCCCAACACCACGCTCAGCGGCACTTCAATCATAATAAATAGGGTGTTGAACATCGAACGCCAGAAGTAATCAGGATCTGCAAGCAGAGTGCGGTAGTTCTCCAGTCCAACCCAGCGCGGCGGCCTAAGCACCCGATAATCGCAAAAGCTGAGATAGAGCGTCGCCAGAATGGGATAGAAGGTGAACAGCATAAAGCCCAGCAGCCAAGGCAACACGAACAGATAGCCCCACAAAGTGCGTTGCGCCTCGCGACTCATTCCTCACCCTCAAACAGCACGCGCACTGGGATCTCCATCGCTAGGTCAAACAGGGGGCGGATCCGTTCGTCCAGTGAGTAGTAACGCAGCGACTTATACCGCGCGTTGAAGGGGGGTCCTTCAGCCGGCGATACCGGCTCCCGATAGACCTCCAGACAACGCTCGCTCAAGTTCAGAATCCAGTATTCGGGGATACCAGCAGAGGCGTAGAGGCTCAGCGCGGATTGTTCTACCGCGCTCCCATGCTCTGGTCCGACAGGTGTCGTATGAACGATTTCACCTCCAATCAGTTCGACCCGCTGGTTGTCCAAGAAGCCCAGCTCACCCAGCCGATGGAATTCCTCGGGCGTGAACCTGTGCCGATAGGGTGCCTGCCCTGCTGGAACAGGCTGAGCCGGAGACGAAGATGCGCTCGGTTTCTGTTGCCCGGTTATCGTGGCACCTGTTGCCATGCTCTCACCACCTCAAAAGATACCCCGTTCGATAGTTGTCTCCTCCGCATTCTTGCATACAATGGCAATTTCATCTGTCCGTAGCCCATCGACCATGTCTTCGGCAAGTTCTTCGGTCAAGGAGAGGTGTTTTACCTGCACCGCCGGTCCAAAATTCGCCCACATGTCCAGCCCACGATCTGCCGCATTGGCTACACCCGTTCGAAAAAGACGAGCATCCAAGATGCGAACGGGATTTGCAGCATCTATACCCAAAAGCAAACGGGTAGTCCTCAAACTCTTCGAGAAGGGACTGCTGTTCTGTGTCCGCTTCAATCTTTATGCGCACTCTCAGCTCTTGGAGCAATGCATTAAACAAAGCGTAAACGATAATTTCATAAGCCTTATCTATACTGCGACGAATACCCGGCTCGCTCTGGAACATAGAAAGAAACTCGTTCAGGTCGAATCGCTCCGCACCAGTCATCTCAATGTATCTCCACATACTCAGGATAATCTGCTGCTTTCTCCAAAATCGCTGATAAATATATCGCTCGACAACACCATTAAACTGATTATTAATCTGAGCAAGCTCTTTCAGAAACGAAGGGGGTATGGCGTTCTCCTCAAACAGATTATCCTGGAACTTTTGCGATGAAGTGGAAACTTGACCGATCAGTAATTGGGTGATGGCATCGCGCCACCGCTTGGACGGGTTCCGATATTGCTCTATGTCATCCAGAGCGTCCATGCTTAGCTCATTTTGTCGAACCCGATATAAAATTTCGGCGATTTGAATGGGTTTATACATCGCCACGCGCTGCTTGTTAATGAACTTGTCCAATCTTTCTTTGGCTTCACGCATGCTGTCAGGGAGTATACCTATTGAATGCGCACCCATAGGGTTGCCGATTCCTTCTGAAAGGTCAGGGGAAACTGCATGGGTGAGGGCACATCGTTCAGAATGGCGGTGAGCCACTCTCCTTCACGGGGCAGCACCCCATACACGCTTGGAACACGCCGGGGTGCGACCGCGAGGGTTGCCCCCGCCGCGACACTACGGCTCAACTCAAAGGTGCCTTTCTGAACACCACGCCCTGGGGCACGCCGAATCTGCACCTGATAGAGCGGGTAGGGGAAAGGGTTGCGCAGTGTGTAGCGACCATCACGCCACGATACAGCCACCGGCGCAGGTAGCTTCAGCAGACGCACCAGCTGCAGCTGTATCTCCGACGCGCCAAACGGCTGAACCAGCATCTCTGTGTGTGTGCCATACTCCACAGACAGGCGGTCACTGAGCAGGGTCTGGCGACGCGAGGCGAGCGGCTGCACGCCCGATGCCCAGCGCAAGCGATGCTCACCCGCAGGCAACAACATATGAAAATAGCTGTGCTCCAACACAATCGGGAGATGACGGTCGGCTAAGAGGAGTTGCACCCCCTGACCCTGCGCCTGATGTACCGAGCCAGGAGCCACCCGCACAAGGGCAAACCATGTCAGCCCAGTGAGCACAAGAACCATGAGCGGAGCGCGAATCAGCAGGCGTCGCCGACGCAGAATGCGCCAACCCAGGTAGAGGGCAAGCCAGTGAAGCGCAAAATTGCTCCCTCACTTAGCAGGTTCGTCACCCGGATTTCTGTCTGGGCACAGGCAACCGATCCACTGCCTATCAACCCGATGACCAGCCACGCCTTGCGCTAGCGTCTCATTCCCACCGAATCATACCTTGTGTGGGGATAGGCACGGCGAGCAGGTATGATTATAGCAAGGGAGAACGATGGACGGGAAATTCACACGCAGGGAGATGCTTCAACTGGGCATCGCGGGTGCTGCCGGTCTGGCGTTGGCACCGTTTTCAAACCCGCAGCGGCGCGCCCGCAACGCCGGACGGGTGCGCAACATTATCTTTATGGTGGCGGACGGCATGAGTGCAGGCGTGCCCTCGCTCGCCGACGAGTTCGGCAAGCTGGTGCGCGGCAAAGGCTCCTTCTGGCATCAACTGCTACAGAACCCCAACGCCACGCTCGGCTTTTTTGACATGGCATCGCTCGATTCGCTGGTGACCGATTCGTCCTCGGCATCGTCCTCGTGGGGCAGTGGCAGCCGAATCTTTAATGGGTGGGTCAATATGTTGCCCGATGGCACTCGCCTGACGCCCATCGCTCAGATTGTTAAAGCGGCGGGCAAGAAGGTCGGACTGGTCACCACCACGCGCATCACACACGCAACACCTGCCGGCTTCGCTGCGGTACAGCGCAGTCGGGACGATGAGGACGCCATTGCACCGCAATATCTGGAGGTGGTCGATGTGTTGATGGGAGGGGGGCTGCGCCACTACGACCCCAACCTGCGCCCTGACAAGCGCGACCTCCTTACTGAATACACGCGCAAGGGCTACGCCTTCTGGAACCGACGCGAACAGGTGGTGAGCAAGGAGACGCCCGAGAAGGTGCTCGGACTGTTCTATAACAGTCATCTGCCGTTCACAATCGACCATCTGCACTCGGAGGAGTTGAAGCGGAGTGTGCCGACCTTAGCCGAGATGACGCGCAAGGCGTTGGAAATCCTCAGCCGCTCACCGCATGGCTTCCTGCTGCAGGTGGAGGGTGGGCGCGTCGACCATGCAGCGCATGCGAACGATGCCGCCGCAATCCTGTGGGATCAGCTCGCCTTCGACGACGCGATCGAAGTAGTCTATCAGTTTGCTGCACGCCGTGATGATACGCTGGTCATCGTCACCAGCGACCACGGCAACTCCAATCCGGGGCTGAACGGTATGGGTGCGGAGTATCGCCAGAGCAACACCTGCTTCGAACGGCTCGCACTGGCGAAGTGCTCCTTCGAACGGCTACCACACCACTTGCAGCAGCGTACACCAGACGCTGTGCGCGAGGTCCTTCGAGAGCAGCTGGGTATCGAAATCAGCCGGGAGGAAGCCGACGCGCTTGCCTCCGCGCTGGCAAACCGCATGCCCACCGTATGGAATCGCCAGCATGCGAACCTGAACGGGCTGCTGGGCGAGATTCTGAGCAACTACAACGGTATCGGCTGGACAGGCACCAGCCACACAGCCGACTATGTATGGCTCACCGCGTTCGGGACAGGGCGCGAGGAGTTTCACGGGCTGGTGCGCAACACGGACGCTTTCTATAAAATGCTGAAACTGTTCGGGCTGTCGCACAAGAACCCGACGATGAGTCCCCAAGACGCGCGCAAGTATCTCTCTTACCGGCGCGAACCCGCATTGCCACACTGGGTATAAACCGTGCGTTGCCCCGCGCGCCTGAAGGGGGATGCGAGGATTTAACTGGCTGCTTCATAGGTGTCCAGTCCGTGGGCGTAGACACGGTTGCGCCCGCGTCGCTTCGCCTCATAGAGCGCACTGTCCGCTTCGTACAGCAGGGTCGCAGGGGCACTGCCATGCCGATAAGTGGCGACGCCGAAACTTGCCGACACGGGCGCGTACGCGTTCGGAATCGCCGCAATCTGTTTGCGCAGTCGCTCCGCCACTTGCACCGCTTCTTGCAGGTCCGTGTTGGGCAAAAGCAGCGCAAACTCCTCGCCCCCATAGCGAGCCGCTACATCGTACGCACGCGCCGACTGACGCAGCACCGACGCCACCTGACGCAACAACTCATCGCCCGCAGGATGCCCGAACCGATCGTTGAACTGCTTGAAATGGTCGATATCGAGCATGATAAGCGAAAGGGGTTGACCATATCGCTCTGCCATCTGCGCGAGACTTAGCAGCGATTCCTGAAAGGCGCGGTGATTGCGCAAGCCCGTGAGGCTGTCCGTGATCGCCGCATGCGAGAGCAAGGTGTTCATCGCGCGCAGCTCCTGATTGGTGGCTTCCAGCGCTTGGTTGGCTTTTTGCAGCTGCATATAGAGCTGTTCCAGCTCGGCTTTCTGTTTTTCGATTTCGAGCCGCTGCTGCTCTTGCTGTTCAAAGGCGGTCTGTAATTGCTCGGCCATCTGATTGAAGGCGCGTGCGAGGATGCCAAACTCGTCGCGGGCAGGGTAGGGCACACGCACCTCCCACATGCCCGACGCCAGCCGATTAGCCGCTTGCAGAAAAAGGGTCAAACGGCGCATCAGCATAAACAGCACCGTCGCGGTCGTGCCCAGTGTAAGCAATAGTCCTGCCAGAAGCAGGTAGAGTGTGGCATGCCGCATCGCCTGCTGCATCGCGTACGCCTGCACCGATGGTGTACTGACGGTCAACAGCGCCACGCACCGCCCATCGATACCGTAGAGCGGGACGCCCACCGTTAGCTCCCCATCTGACTGCGTCACAGTGAAGGGCTGCGACGCGCTCCGTGATTGAGCCGTCGACTCTGGGGGCAGCAGGCGCACCGTGCTATTGAGTCGTCCCCAGAGGCGCGCCAGCAGCGCTTTGTCGAGCTGTTTGGCGAACATCAGCACACCCGCCTGAGGGGGTGAATAGTTCTCGCCCAGCACCGGCGCGTAGGCAACATAGTAGAGCGCACCGCCAGCACTTAAGAATCCCATCCCGCTGGAACCTTGCAACGCACGCTGCAACAGGGGATTATCGTGCCTTTCCATTTCCGCTACCGGATCGCCCGCCCGATAGATCGCTCGACCACGCCGATCAAAAATCAGAATGGCGTCCAGATAGAAATGGGACAATGCCCAGTCCAGAATATTCACACGCACCCACTCCGAATCGCGCTGTTGCAGGGCATCTCGAAACTCCTCCCACACAGAATAGTCCTCTGTCGTGCGCAGAAGTTGCTGCCCCTCATGGTCAACCAGCACCTGAGCCGCCTTGAGCTGCTGCAGAAGGGTGAAGTGCTGCTGTTCATCTAAGGCGGTGCGCATGAAGTGCAAGCTGAGTATCAGATACGGCACCAATAACGCGGTGATAGTGACGAACATGCCGAGCGCCAACCGCTGCCCGACAGGTATTTGTGCCCATCTCAGCCAGAGGCGCATCTTGACATAAGATACAAACCCGCGTAGAATGAGCCACCACCGGTTTCCCAAACTTATCCTCCATCGGGGGTTATTCCATAACTGTAGGCGAATAATGAATAGCTCGATGCCCCTCACCCCAGCGGGAACGCGATTCGTCGGCTTGGAATCGTGATTCGTTCGCTTCGGATCGCGATCCGTTGGCTTGGGATCGTGATTCGTTCGCTCCGGATTGCGATCCATTCGCTCCGGATTGTGATCCGTTGGCTCCGGATCGCAATTTAGAGGAAGGTCTTCCCCTCACCCCGATCCTTTCCCCAAGGGGGAGAGGGAGTTTTTGTCTCTCGCTTTTCGCCGTCTCAGGTACAATTCGGTTGTGCATCTGGAACGGCGCGATCTCCAGAAGTGCATTCACTGTGGCTTGTGTCTGCAGGCGTGTCCGACCTTTGTGGAGACGGGTCAGGAGGCGGAGTCGCCGCGTGGGCGCATCTACCTAATGCGAGCGGTGGTGGACGGCAGGCTGCGCTGGGAGCAGGCAGCACCTCATCTGGACGCCTGTATGGGCTGTCTGGGATGCCAAACGGCGTGTCCGTCGGGCGTGCCCTATGCGCGGCTGATTGAAGCGGCGCGGGCGGCGGTGGAACGCCATGCCCGAAATCCACTGCAGCGTTGGCTGCGTCAGCAGGCGATCCGGAGTTTCACCACGCCGTGGCGCTTGCGGGGTATGTTGCGTCTGGCGCGTCTGCTGCACCTGAAGCGCGTGCCTCGTGGGTTCGCGCGGCTGCTCGGCGCGTCCGAATCGGTGGTGCAGTTGCCGCAATTAGATAGGTCGGATATGTCTGACCTATCGGAATGTGTGCCTGCTGTGAGGGAGCGGCGCGGGCGGGTGGGCTTGTTGCTTGGTTGTGTGATGCGCGTCCTGTTCCCACAAGTGCACCGAGCGACCCTCGAGGTGCTGACGCGCAGCGGGCTGGAGGTGGTCATCCCGCGTGGGCAGGATTGTTGCGGCGCGCTCTGGGTTCATAATGGCTACCCACAGCATGCCCGCACACTAGCACGCCGCCTTTTCCATGCTTTTCGTGAGGTCGACTATATCGTGGTTAATGCCGCCGGCTGTGGCTCCACCATGAAGGAGTACCCTTTGCTGTTTGAGGGCACGCGCGAGGAGGAACAGGCACACCAGTTCAGCCAGCGCGTGCGCGATGTAAACGAGCTGCTTGCCGAGACAGGTCTTCCGCAACCGTTGCGCCCTGTGCCGATGCGACTCACTTACCATGACGCCTGCCATCTGGTGCACGGGCGGGGCATCCGTGAACAACCGCGTCAGCTGCTGCGGCAGGTGCCAGGTATCGAGCTGATCGAAATGGAGGGTGCAGAGCTGTGCTGCGGCTCGGCAGGCATCTACAATCTACTTCAGCCAAAGCTGGCGGCTGCTGCGCTCAAACGCAAGGTGGAAGCGATCCAAGCTACGGGTGCAGACGCCGTGATTAGCGCGAACCCCGGCTGCACCCTTTGGATCACGCAAGGGCTGGCGGAGTCAGGCACCCCGCTGCCGGTCTATCATCCCGTCGAGATTCTGGCACGCGCCTGCACGCCGTCACCCTCTGAGCCGTCCGCATTGTCCGACCATGTTGCGCTACGATCGTAAACGCGCGCCGCGTTGGTTGCGCCGCTGGGTGCCCAACGAATATGTGCGCAGCATCGTGGAAATTGCCCCCGAAATGCTGCACGCAAAGGGCATTCGCGCTCTGTTGCTGGACCTGGACAACACGCTGACCCCGTGGCGCAGCCGACAGGTACCACCGGAAGTGGAGGCGTGGGTCCGGCAGATGCAGGCGTCAGGAATCGCCCTCTGCTTCGTTTCGAACACCCGCAACATGACGCGATTGAAGTGGCTGAGCGAGCATCTGGGCATCCCGTATGTGCGCGGACCGATGAAACCCCGCCGTGCCATGCTGCGCCGTGCCCTGGACAAACTTGGCGTATCCCCCGAAAACGCCGCCATCGTGGGCGACCAGCTCTTTACCGATATCTGGGGCGGCAATCGCCTGGGGCTGTACACTATCTGGGTGCACCCAATGCATCCGCACGAGTTTATCGGCACGAAAATCAGTCGGCTGGTGGAGCGATGGATACTGCGCCGGATCGAACCATACCGGATTCAGGAGCGCACCTGATCGATGCGCAGACACAGCTGACAGGCGTGCTGGGCTACCCGGTGCGCCATTCGCTGTCGCCCGTGATGCACAACGCCGCCTTTCGCCATCTGGGGCTGAACTGGGTCTATCTGGCGTTCGAGACACCCCCTGAAGCGCTGGCGGATGCACTACGCGGGATGCGGGCGCTGGGCATTCGTGGGCTGAATCTGACCATTCCACACAAAGAAACGGCGCTCCCGCTTGTGGACGCACTTACCCAAGCAGCGCAGGCAATTGGCGCGGTAAATACCCTCTTTTGGGAGGCGTGGCGCCTGGTGGGCGAGAACACCGACGCAGAGGGGTTCCTGCATGCGTTGAAAGCCGAGGGGTGTGAACCTGCTCACGGGCATGTGCTGGTGCTGGGGGCAGGCGGCGCCGCGCGAGCGGTGGTCTACGCGCTCAAAAGTATCGGCTGCCACATCACGGTGGCAAACCGCACCCTTGCGCGGGCGCAGGCTCTCTCAGAGAAGTTTGGCGTGGAGGCGTTGCCCCTGCAGCGCGAGGCGTTGCGCCCCCTGCTGAACAGGGTGCAGCTCGTGGTCAACTGCACCGCACTGGGCATGGGAACCTACGCCGACACGATGCCCGATGTGCCGTTAGAAGCGTTGCCTGCCGGGGCATGGGTGTGCGATCTGGTCTATCGCCCACGGTGGACACGCCTGCTGCAAACGGCGCAACAGCTTGGCTTGCACACCATCGATGGGCTGGGGATGCTGGTTTATCAGGGTGCGCTCGCCTTCGAACGCTGGACAGGAGTGCCTGCCCCCGTCGAAGTGATGCGCAAAGCCTTAGAGAGCGCGGTGGACCCATCTTAAATCGCCCGAAGGAGACTCTCGCGGATGCGGTGGGCAGCCACACAGGTCTGCCCAAAACAATACTCCCTCTCCCCTCTGGGGAGCAGGTTTGGGTGAGGGGCAAGTCATCCCATTCGGATCTCCCAATTATATGGGATTTCAGGAGTGTCGTAGGGCAGGCGGAACTCGTCGGGCTGCTCCCGATTGTACGGCTCCGTCGGGAAGTTGATCAGCAGCGACGGCTCCACCCCGATCGTCTTGTAGCCGTGCGCCACCAGCGGCGGAATCACCAGCAGAATCGGGTTCTGTTCACCCATAAAAAACTCATTGATCGATCCATAGGTGGGCGATTCGGGGCGACGGTCATACAGCACCGCCTTGACCATCCCTTTGACCACCACCCAGTAGTCGGTCTGCTTCTCGTGCCAATGCCATGCCCGAATGACGCCCGGGTAGTTCAGCGACACATAGGCTTGCCCGAACTTCTGAAAGAGGGGGTCATCGGCGCGTAGCATCTCCATCAGGAAGCCACGCTCATCCACATGGGGGGTCAATCGCTTGATCTGCACACCCGCGATCAATCGCTCTGTTGTCGCCATGTTGGCGCTATCATACCTCATCGGGGCAGGAATCTCCGAATTGGCAGCGTATTCTTTCTCCAAAGCTTGCGTGAAAGGGAGCAAAGGCGGATGGAGCTTCCCGTAGAAACACTGGATGCACTGGAACGGTTCTTTGAAATAGCCAGGCGCTTCTATCGTCGAAACGGGCTAAGCGAGGCGGACGCCGAGGATTGCGCGGCGGATGTGCGTCTGTGCCTTTTGCAGCTGCTTCGACGGGGTGGCAGCCTTTCCGACGCTTATTTTCGTCGGGTGTTGGTAGGCTGTCTGGCGGACTTTCTGGAGCAGGCGCAGCGGGTTGTTACCATTCCGTTAGAAGAGGCGAAGGGGTATCCGTGCGAGCCGCCCTCGGTGCAGGTGTTGGCGTTGCGTGAGGCATTGGGACGGCTATCGCCTACGGATCGGGAGCTGATTTGGCGGTGTGATGGGGAGGGCTATTCGGTCAAGGCGTTGGCGCAGGAATGGGGTGTTCGGGAGGAGTGCCTGCGTCAGCGGTTGCATCGTGCCCGCCAGCGGTTGCAGCGACTGCTGGGGCTGGAATGAAGGGGTAGAAACCGTTCTCCCCCGCAAAAATACCTGATTTTCGCGATTTTCCCCCGAAATTGTCCTACCCTCCTGTCACGTTTTGCCCCTTCAGGGGGATTCTATTAACGGTGATTTAGGGAGATGGGGAGAGATGTTCTTTCCGCACTCCCCAGACCATCAGAGGAGGAATGGAGCGATGAGACTGATGCGAGGAGCTGAGATATTATCGGGACTGCTTGGTTTGAGCATTGTGCTTGGCGTAGGAACATGCGCACAAGCGCAGTCGCTGACCCTGCTGGGTAAACTGCCGGGTCATTCGGTCAGCGAAGCGTATGATGTCTCCGACGACGGTCGCGTGGTAGTAGGCTGGTCAGGAACTGGCACCACTGCTCTTGCTTTCCGCTGGACATCCAGTGGTGGCATGCAAAATCTGGGTACGCTGACAGGCTTTGGCTGGAGCAAGGCTTATGGTGTCTCTGCTGACGGACGCGTGATAGTTGGCGTTTCAACCAACGCCAATGGGCAGCGTCGCGCCTGTCTCTGGCTACCGTCTTTCAACAATCCGGCAATATATTTTGCGTATGATCTGGGCACGCTGGGTGGTGCGGAAAGTGAGGCTTGGGCAGTCTCTGCTGACGGCAGCGTGATAGTTGGCGTTTCAACCAACACCAGCGGGCGGCGTCGCGCCTGTCTCTGGAAATACAGCATTCGAGGGTTCAATGATGAGACGGGTCAGCCTGCGGTTCGGGTTGACTTGAGATTAGACCTCGGCACGCTGGCAGGCTATACCGATGCGAGCGAGGCGAGAGGGGTCTCTGCCGACGGCGGTGTGGTGGTTGGCTTTTCCTCGTTAAGCACCCGTTCTCGTGCCTGCCGCTGGATAATCCGTAATAATGCGGTTCAGCGGGTAGATGATTTGGGCACGTTGGGCGGTGATAGTAGCGTGGCGTACGACATCTCCGACGATGGTGGGACAGTGGTTGGTGGAGCTGCAGATTCAAGTGGTTGGTTGCATGCCTTTATCCATCAAGGCAGCATGAGGGTTTTGGGCTCGTCAAGCACCGTGGCATACGCTGTTGCTGAATACGGCGAAGTGATTGTCGGCACTGCTGTCCCAGGAAGGCAAAGTCGTGCTCTGCGCTGGACAAGCGGTGGTCAAGAAGATCTGAACGCCACCTACGCGAGTCTGCTTCCCCAAGGCTCACTTCTTAGAGATGCCCATGGAATCTCGCGGAATGGGCGCTACATTGTGGGATCCATCGGTCCCGATTCCGCAACAGGCGGGATTGACCAAGCGTTTCTGTTGGATACAGCCCGCTGTTCCACACATCGGGGCGACATCAATCGCGACGGATGCGTGGACGACAATGACCTGCTGATTGTGTTGTTTAACTTTGGTCGTTCAGGCACGGGTCTTGGTCGCGAGGATGTGAACTGTGATGGGAATGTGGACGACGCCGACCTGTTGATAGTGTTATTCAACTTCGGTCAGTGTTAGTCCCTTTTCATAGTCCCCTCCTTCCTGCAACGGAGGGAGGGGACTGCAACCAAACAAACTGGGATAAGGAGGTAGACCATGCGAAGCAAGCATATTGGGCTGGTTGCTGGGCTTATTTTCAGCGGTAGCATCGGTTCGTTGTACACGCAATCGATCACTTGGACAGGGCGCCCAAATAATACGCAGTATAGCTTCGTGATTACTTTTTTTGCCAACCTTGGCAATGTTGACGAGAACGGTTCCCGCCTTGTACAAGCAAGTGATTATCCGCTTGCATTCATGTGGGAGCGTTCTTCAGGTTGGCAACAAATTGGTGGATTTTTGTATAACTGCGCTGATATTTCTGAGAATGGAAATGTGATCGTTGGAATAGCTCCTACAGGGAACGGAACCTATTCGATGCCTGCCCGCTACAATCGTGTATCCGCTACTTGGCAACCACTGGGGCTTCCGAGTGGCTTCCGCTCTGGAGGCGCGCTTTGTATCTCGCGAGACGGCAATACAATCGCTGGATCGCTTAGTGTGGATTCTCCAGGTGCAGCGGTAGAGCGTCCCTTCATGTATCGTAATGGTGCCTACACCCTTCTACCTATTCCCGGAGATAGTCCAAACCTTGTTTACGCTACGGGCATTTCTCCCGAAGGCGAAGTGATCGTGGGAACCGCTGCTTACGTGGACACTGTCCCTGTTCACGCCTTGCGTTGGGACTCTCAGGGAATGACCATTCTTCCTAAGCCGAACGCCAACTGGGGTGCATGGGCTGTTGATGCTTCTGAAGCGGGAGAAGTCATCGTTGGGGGAGGTCAAGAGAATGGCGTGTATAAGCCCCTCATCTGGCGAAACAGTAGCGTAGCAATCTTGCCGACGGGCAGCTTTGTTCATGGAGTTGCGCATCGGACGACCCAAAAGGGGCAGGTCATTACAGGTACAGCATTTGGTGCAACATGGGATGCCGCCTGGGCGGTTCGTTGGGGACCGTGCGGATTTGAGAACCTCAACACAGTCTACGCCCACCTACTCGGTGCCAACGAAATTCTGCTAACGGCGCACGCGCTCTCTCGTTCCGGGCGATATATCGCAGGGCTGGGTAGCCGAGACGGCGGCAACACCATCGAAATGTATGTCTTAGACACGAACCGATGCTGGGATCCTGCTGGGAATGTGAACGCAAACTGCTGTGTTGACGATGCAGATCTGCTTCAGGTGTTGTTTGACTTTGGCAACACTGGCACTGGTCGCCCGACCGACTTGAACTGCGATGGGATTGTAGATGACGCCGATCTGTTGATAGTGTTGTTCAACTTTGGGCAAGGGTGCCCAGGGTGATCTTGTCTTTGACAGGGCAGGGCGTGAGAAGGGGTTGGAACCTCTTCCGCCCTGCTGGTGTTTCTGAAACCCCACTTTGTGCGGGCGTTTCCTGGCGCAGCAGGGCGTTGGGTGCCTACATGCGCCTTTAGCCCAGCACGATGGCTTCGGTGATACGCTTTTGAAGGAGGGACTCATGCAAGGAACTGCTGCAGACGCCAGTAAAAATCGCACCACTCTCTCACGATACAGAAAAGAGACAGCTAACGGCCTTGATGCCTCCGAATACGCCCGCGCTGGACAATCCAGAGTGCCCTTCAATGGGGGTTGCCTCCAGCCCTGCGATCAGTGAATCTGTTCGCGCGCCATTTCGGCGGCGTAAGCAAGGCAGGCGCGAATGTCTGCCTCCTCGAGCTGCGGATACTCGCGCAGGATGTCCTCGACACTCATCCCGCTCGCCAGCAGGTCTAAGATGAGCGCGACCCAGATACGATGCCCCCGAATGCAGGGCTTTCCGAAGCAGAGGTTAGGGTCCACCACAATCCGCTGCAGCAACTCCTCGCGCGTCATGGTGAAATTGTACCCTTATGGGCTGTCAAGTCCATCGTCAACGCCATATCCGTTCCCCCCCGCGCGAAGGTAACCTCGCGGGCGACCCAGTAAACCCTACGCCTTTGACTCCAAATGGGTATTCATCTGCCTTTATCATACCCCATCGGGGCTGACGCAGGAGGGACGTGCAGTTTGCACCGCTCTGGTTTGAGGAATAATCCCTCATACAGGGTTGTAGCGGCACGGGTTTTCTTGCGTCGGCGGCGGAGGCAGGGCTAACTAAGCGCGGCGAATGCGCAATCCGCGAGGGGTGGCAACTGCGAGCACTCCCAAAAGGCTTTCCAGCGGAACCTTCTGCAGCACCAAACGCAGAAGTTCCTCATAGGAAATGGCACCCTCTACATCAGGGCGTAGCAGCAAAAGCCCGTGATGGGTGCCTGGTGGATATTGACGAATATCTCCAAAACCTTTGTCGGCTGTGATGAAAAAATAACCCTGTTGCTGAACAATCTGCCACAGCACACTATCTTTGGCACCCTGTAATCCCTGTTCATAGACAGAGCTCGCCTCATAGCCTTGTTCGCGCAGTAGCACGACAAGGCGGTTTGGAAGATCCTCATCAATCTCTATATGCATGATGCTATGCCGTGAGGGGTACCAATAGTTCGCCCGATTGGATCACTTCCGCCGCGTAAGCAAGGCACGCCTGAATATCCTCATAAGTAAGCGCGGGATACTCTTGCAGGATGGCTTCAGGCGTGAGTCCTTCTGCCAGGCTACCCAGAACCACCGCGACAGGGACGCGCGTGCCTCGCACACACGGCGCCCCGTGATGCACCTTAGGATCGACCACAATCCGTTCCACCCAACCGACTTTTTGCATTGCCGAATAGACCTCCTTCGGAAGCTGCTTTATCATACCCCATCGGGGCATGAGTTTCCGAATCGGCAGGGTACTTGTGCAGGGGGACGCCCTCGGTGCAGGTGTTGGCGTTGCGTGAGGCATTGGGACGGCTATCGCCTACGGATCGGGAGCTGATTTGGCGGTGTGATGGGGAGGGCTATTCGGTCAAGGCGTTGGCGCGGGCGTGGGGTGTTCGGGAGGATGTCTGCGTCAGCGGTTGCACCATGCCCGTTAGCGGTTGCGCAAGGTTTGGGGTAGAATCGGGCTGGTGAGATGGGTGACCCGAAACGGATTGTGGTGCTGACGCGCGCTGGACTGGGCGACGCGGTGTATGTCATTCCTGCGCTGCGGGCGCTGCGCCAACGATTCCCAACAGCCCACATCACGGTCATCATGGGTGATCGGGGCTATCCCCTGTTGCAGCGGTGTCCCTATCTGGACAGGCTCGCGTTGCGCCATCTGGGCAGCGGACTGCTGGGCAAGTTGTGCGAGATTGTTCGTCTGCGCAGAGGACGCTACGACCTCGCCGTGATTTTAGACAACAGCGACGAAAAGACGTTGCACACCTTCCTTGCAGGCATCCCGCGGCGTATTGGTGGAGTCAAAAAGTATTTTGGTCAGCTGCTGACGGATCCCGTGCCCGTTGACCCTGATATGCATCAAATCAGCGATCTCAATCGGGCGATTGTGGCGCGGTTGGGCTGTGATGTGTCGGACTGGCATCTGGAGCTGTTTCCCGATCCGAAGGCGTACGAGGTGGTGTTGGTCAAAATGGAACAGGCGGGCTGGGACGGCGAGCGTCCGCTGGTCGGGATTAATCCGGGAGCCAGTGCGCCAAATAAGCGATGGTTTCCGGAGCGGTTTGCCCAGGTGGCTGATGCACTGATTGAATCGGGTGTGCGAGTGGTGCTGCTGGGCGCACGCTCCGATCTGCCTCAGGCACAAGCCGTGCTGCAGGCGATGAGGCATCGCCCGCTCGATCTGGCGGGGCAGCTCGGTCTGGACGAGCTAATCGTGTGTTTGGGCAGGCTCGACGCACTTATCAGTGGTGATACTGGTCCCAGCCATCTGGCGGCGGCGATGGGCACGCCTGTGGTGGGCATTTTTGGTCCCAGCAAAGCACGCCACTACGCTCCCGTTGGTGAGCAGCATGTGATTATCGATCGCTCCTCGCTCTGCGCCCCGACATGCAATTTTTATGTGTGCCATAACGGCGACCGCGCGTGCATGGGCGCGATCACGGCGCAGGAGGTTCTGGAGGCTGTGTATGGATTGCTGCATACAACGAGTTGTTGTTGTACGCCCAGATGACAAACTGGGCGAAACGCTGTTGGCAACCCCCGTTTTTCAGGCATTGAAGCAAACCCTGAACGGGGTTTATGTGGAGGCATGGGTGAATGGACGGTGGCGAGATCTCATTGATGGCTCCCCATGGCTGGATTGCGTGCGAGGTGTGCCTTTTCGCCCCAAAGGCAAGACTTTCTGGCAGCTGGTGCTGGCTTTGCGTCGGCAACGCCCCGATGCCATCCTGATTTTGCGACCTGACACCCGCCGATATGCATCGATTGCCCGGTGGGCTGGTGTGCCTATCCGTGCCGGAGCGGTACTGCACCGCCGTGCTGTTGCTCGCCTTCTAACCCATATGGCCCCTTTGCAGCCGTGGATGCATCAGGTGGAACGCAATCTGGCAATTGCTGAAGTGGCGCTTCGGTGTTCCATGCCACGCCCGCCTCTGCATGTTGCGCCTGCTCATCCCGCTACTCTGCCTACAGAGATACAACACCTACCGGAGCGAAGCTATGTCGTGCTTCACATGGGCACCGGGGGCGTTCAACCACGCTGGCTGCCTGAACGATTCGCAGCGGTGGCCGCTTTGCTCTGGCAAAAATATCGGTTGCTCCCCGTGCTATCGGGAGCGCCCAACGATCTGTCAGTGAGTACGCGATGTCGGGAATATCTCCAGGAGTCGGCACTTGACCTCACGGGCAAACTCACCCTGCTGGGGCTGACGGAGGTGTTGCGGCGGGCAAAGCTGCTGGTGAGCGTGGATACAGGTGTGGTTCATCTGGCAGCGGCGGTGGGCACGCCATGTGTCAGCCTCCACTTCCGCCGGGACTATCCACCTCACCAGTGGCATGCGTGGCAGGTGCCCAATGTCCCGGTTGCGTCCACAGAGTATTGCTCCGATTGCACCCTGCAGCGATGCCAGCCATCGCCCACACGCTGCGTTGCTTCGTTGCATGCCGAGCAGGTCATCGCCGCTATCGAGCAGCTCCTTGCGAAACTATAGCCTCCCCTTGTGGAGAATGGGTTGACAGCTCAGTCGTACCCATTGTGTGAACGAGAGTGGTGGATTGACATAGGTCACCCGGATATGCTTGGCCAAGGCGACCGAAAGATGATACGGCGTACCCGGATTCCGGTCGGAAAGGGACATGACCGATGTGCAGTAGCTCCATAGCGTGGGATAAACTATACCCCGTTCACACTTGGCGCTGCATAAATTCGAGACGGTTGCCAAAGGGATCACGGCAGTAGAATCGATCCCAGCCCGGAATAGGAATAGCCTCATCGATAGACACACCATGCGCCTGAAGTCGCTCACGCACTTGGTTCAGGTCATCCACCTCAAAGGCAAGATGGCGTCTGCTCACTGCCTGCTCTACAATTGGTTCCGCTCCTAAGTGAATTTCAACATCGCCAAGAATAAACCAGACCCCGCCCCGGTGACGCAGCGACTCTGGTTTGTTAATCTCCTTCAAGCCAAGGATGGAGCCGTAAAACTGGCGACAAGCTGCTTCTGACCCTACAGGAACACTGATCTGCACATGGTGAACTCTTGTTAGCATGGCTACCTCCTTTGCACAATTATACCGAAGGCGGGTCGACCTCGCCGGAGACTGTTCGAGAGTTCCTCTTTATCGGGTAGACACGCTGGTTTGCCCATCCAGAGTGTTCGCGCGGCAGGTCAGGCAAGCCGGTGGATTATCCTCTCACCCGTACCCGCTTCCCAGCGGGGAGAGGTTTTTCCGAACAGTCTCACTGCGCCGGCACAACCTACCGCCTGTACGCCATTAGCACGCCGTCGCGAATGGGGATGAGACTACAGATGAAGTCGGCATCGGCGAGCAGCATGCGGGTGAGGGTGCGAACACCTTCGGTGCCTGGCGAGTGGTCCTCAGGATCAAACACTGTGCCGCTCCGCAAAGCGTTATCCACCAGTAGCAGTCCACCCGAACGCAGCTTCGGTTTGATTGCCTCCAGCGAGGCAGGGTACATCTCTTTGTCGATATCGTTGAAGATGATGTCGAAGGGACCCTCGGTGCGCTGGAGGCAGGCGATGGCTTCACTGACTTCGAAGCGCACCAGTTCCGCCAGTCCCAATCGGCTCAGGTAGTCTCGGGCGTCGCACGAGAGTGTCTCGTCCCACACCACATGGTACACCTCACCCCCACCGTTCTCGCGCACGCCCATCGCGAACCAGGCGGTGGAGTAACCAAAGCCCGAACCCAGCTCAAACACGCGCCGTGCGCTCGTCAGCCGGGTGAGCAGATAGAACAGGTGCCCCACCACTGGTCCGATAATCGGGAAGTGCGTCTCGGCAGCGCGCTGCTCCATCTCCTGCAGCACTGCCGGGCGCGTTGGCACCAGCGACTCCAGATAGCTCTTCAATTGCGGATGGTAGAGTTCCATCGTTATAACCCCGGCGGCAATCCGCCCCCTAAGCTCCGCAAAAGGTCGTGGCTGGACGACCCGATGGCAAAGTATTTGCGAATGCCGTACTGCTGGCACACTTTGGACAGCTCCTCATCGGCACGGGCGAATTTGGCATCCAGATCGGGCTGTGCCGAGCCGAGCAGCCCCGTCAACCCGCCCAGATCGCCCTCGATCAGGTCATTCTCGATTTGCGTGATTGTGGTGATGTATTGGCTCAACCCCGTATAATAGGTATCCGCCAGCACGCGACATTCCGGTGGGGGCTGCTTGCTACGAAAGAACTGAAGCAGGTCTTCCCATTCGCGGCGGCGCTGCTGATAGCCCTGTCGGAGCTTTTCGCGTTCGCGCTCATAATTGGCCTCCGCCTGCTCCAGGTCGCCTTGCGCCATGCCGCTGGCTATCTGCGCGCGCAGCACTATCGCTTGAATCAGCATCGACAGCACGGGCTTGATATTCCGTTCCATCCGCTGTCGCTGCTCCTCGGTGCGTCGGAGGTGCTCCAGCCAGTCGACCACATGCTGGGGCGGTGGTGGCTGCTTGGGGGCTTCGGCTTCCAGCACGCTTGGACCTGTGGGCTTGGGGGCTTCGGCTTCCAACACGCTTGGACCTGTAGGCTTGGGGGCTTCGGCTTCCAACACGCTTGGACCTGTGGGTTTTTTGACCTGCGCCTGGGTCAGTAAACCGCTCTGGATACCGATCACAAAGGCGATCCCCAGCAATACAAGTAGCCCCAGCACCAGCGCGAGCCACTTCAGCTTGCTGTTGCGTGTGCTCGGCACAGGGGGCAACCCCCCCCTCTGCGTCGTCGATACGGGGCGACCACAGTGCAGACAGAACTGTGCGTTCTCCGGCAGCGGCTGCCGACAATTAGGACATAGCACTTTGTATGCACCTCCATGTCCTTTGGACAGCCTTATTATACCTGTTTGCCCTACCGATTTTCGCGCCGGAAGCGTTCGATAATCGCTTCAATCTCGGGTTGCTTGCGGAAGGCGTTCAGTTCGTGCAGCAGTTCGTCTGCCAATTCCATTTGGGCTGCCGCGCTATAAATCGTTTTGAGCGCGCGATAGAGCCTTCCCGCTGCAGCAGCATCATAATGATAGAGGGGTCTGGCAGGTGTCAGGCGTGCCCGAATCAGGGTGCGCACCGCCTCCATGTCCACCAATCGCCCAGGACAGGTTTTGGTAGTGGGCACAGGTGCCAACCCGCGTCGCACCAGCTCGTTTACCTCCCGATGCCCCATCACAATCAGCGCATCCGGCTCGGCAAGGAACCGCTCCACCAACCCGTAATGATGGAGCATCTCGATGGTATGCCGAATCCCGCTCTCTAATTGCTGCGGGGTTAGCGGGGCAATATCCCCATGCCCGGAGAAGCAGAGATGGTAGGTTGTCTCGTTCAAACCCTGCACGGCTGCGGGGATTTTATCAGGGTCGCGCCCCGGCTCGACGGTGCCGTCGAAGCGAATGACCACATTGTAACCAATCTCCTTCCAGCCGCGCTCGCGATGCCATCGGTCGATCTGCGCGGCGGTCGTGTCGAACGTGCTACCATTGCGCCCATGCGCTGCCGTGTGCCATACGATGCGCTCCACTCGTCTCATGGTGTAGTAACCTCCTCCCTAACGGGGACAATCTTGACAGGTAGGGTAAACTTTTAACAGGGGAACTGGAACAAGTGTGGGCACTGGTGCGCGGGGCTGGACTCACGGCGATTGGCTGGCTGCTATGGAGCCGTGGCGAGATACCTCTGGGGGTGGGGCTGCTTGCAGGGGGTGTGCTTCCGCTCGTCCTGTTGCTTATGCTGGAGCACCGAGGTATCGCGGAGAGATCCAACCGACGCGGAAAGCTCTTCATTAGCGTCGTGGGGTTGCTGTACGACCTCGCGCTGGTCAGTATGCTCATCGCACTGTGGCGTGATGGGGAGCAGTTACCTTTGCCGTTCCTTTACCTGTTGCCCGGCGCGCAGGCGGCCTGGCAGCTGGGCAGCATGGGAGGGGCTTTGAGCGCGATACTAAGCCCACTCGCTTTCTGGCTCACACATTGGGCGATGACCCGATCACCGCTGTTCGATTCCCCTGCAGATTGGGGCTGGCTTGGTGGGCTTGTTGCGGGTGGCTTCCTGCTGGCTTGGGTGGCAGGGCGTGCCCCGACCGCACCGCCTGTGCCTGACCAGATCGACCCATCTCTGCAGGAAAAAGTGGTGCAGGTGCTGGAGGAGATGGAGGCGGCTCATCGCGAGCTGCGTGCCAGCTACCGGGAACTGGCGCACCACTACCAGCGGCTGCAGAACGCGCTGACCACCGCGCAGGATGCACTGGAACTGTTGACCGTGGCTCGGCAGACAAGCACACCGCAACAGGTCTATCCTGCCTTGCTGGATCGCCTGCGAGAACGGTTCCATGCGGCAGGCGCTGCCCTCTGGCTTATTGACCAGCAGAAGCTCCAGATTCGGATTGCCCAAGCATCGGGCACGCTAAAAGGATGGAATCGGACACTGAGTGGTCGTGGAACGCACCCGGCATGGCAGCAGCAGGTCGCCCTGGAAACGGTGCAACATCTTAAATCACAGGGGCACGATTCGGGACAGGCGTTAGCACAGGCGCATCAGCTCGGCGCAAAAGCCGATCCGCGTGTGATAACCGTGCCCCTGCGCACGGGAACACAATACTACGGCGTGCTGGTACTGGTTGCCTCCTCGGACAGGGGGTTCGAGACGGGTGTAGAAGAGCGAGTGCAGGCACTAACACCGCATCTGACCGCCATTGTGAGCCTCTATGAACAGCTCAGCCTAATGGAGGCGCGTCTGCAGGAGACGCAGCTGCTGCACGATTTGGACAAGCTCCTGTTCGCTGCCACGGCCCCTGCCGAAATCCCATCGCGAGCACTGGCGATGATACAACCCGTGCTGCGCTTCGAGTCGGCGGTGCTTGCACTGCGCGCAGGGGTTGCCTCCCTTGCCCCAACCTCCTCGATAGGGGCGGAACAGGAGGAAAGCAGCGAAACCCGTCAGGGAAACGATTTTCAAGTAGTGGCTCACTGGCGTGAAATGCCAGACATTTTGCCCTCGCTCCACTTCGAGAAAGGCACCGGACTGCAGGGCTGGCGTGCAGCAAGGGCACGTCCGTTGCTTATCAGCAACACGCGAAACGATTCGCGTGCCGCGCCTGAAGTCTATCAAGCAGGCATCGGCAGCCTGATGCTCGTCGGACTCTCTGCGGGTGCGCGTCTGAACGGGTATGTCCTGATGGCGCACTCACAACCGGGCTTTTTCACGCCTGCCGATCTGGAGACGGCACAGGTCATAGCGACCCACCTCACGCTCTTGATGGAGCGGGCGCGCCTGCTGCACCAGCTGGAGCGGCTCGCCGCGACGGACGGCCTCACTGGACTATATAACTACCGCCACTTCCACGAACGTTATCAGGAGGAGGTGCGCCGTGCCCGCCGCTATCAGACCCCCTTCGCAGTCATGCTCATCGATATGGATAACTTTAAGCAGATCAACGACCAGTATGGGCACCTGGAAGGCGACTATGTGCTGGTGCAGGTTGCCGATCTGATTCGGCGCACGGTGCGTGAGACGGAGCTGATCGCACGCTATGGCGGCGATGAGCTCGTGATCTTACTACCTGCCACCAACCTGCAAGGGGCACGCATCGCCGCTGAACGCCTGCTCCACGCCATTCGCACAAGCCAGTTCACCACCACCGAGGGTGAACCCATCACAAACCTCACACTCAGCATCGGACTGGCTGCCTATCCCGACAGCAGCGCTCATCCCGCCGAAATCCTGGAAAAAGCGGACGAAGCGCTCGAAACTGCCAAAAAGACGGGCAGGAATCGCCTCGAGTTCGGTGTAAATTGAGAACGATATCAGGCTGGACAGGTCTGACCCGACCAACAGGGCTGACTTGTTCAACTCAGAGGTGCATGATGAAAGCGGCACTTGTGCAACAGGTGGAAAAGTGCATTCGCCAGGGCAAAGTACGACGGGCAATCCGTCTGCTGCGCCAGGCTGCGGACGCGGGTGAAACCCCCTTGCTCTGCTACCAGAAGCTCGCAGAACTCTATCGGATGCAGCGGCACTATCAGCGGGCAATCTGGGCGCTACGCCAGGCAATGCGCCACACAACCGATCGCGACCCACTGCGCACCCTGCTCATCGAAGTGATGATGGAAAGCGGCAATTGGGACGGCGCGGTGCAGGAGTGCCGACGCTGGCTGCGCGAATCACCCGACCACCCGGTGCCACTGGAGCATCTGATGGATGCCTACTGGCACCGCATGGAGTTCCAGCAGGCGCTGGAGTTTGCCAATCGGTTGGTGCAGCTCCAGCCGTCCTCGCCCCATTACCGATTGCGTCGCGCGCAGCTGCTGGACGATATGGGACGCCGTGCCCAAGCGGTCGAGGAGTATGAGCGACTCGCGTTCGATCGCGACGCGCCCTTCGAGGTCGCCTTCCTGGCACAACTGGAGCTGGGACGGCTCGACCAGCAACAGATGGAAATCCTGATGCCTTTGCTAATGGAAGACCCTGCCTTCCGTCTGCAGTTTCTGCATGACCCAATCGCGGCGGTGCGTCAGCGCGGTTTCCGTTTCAGCAATGCAGCCGAAGAGATGCTTACCTATCTCCCTGAAGAGGTGCGCTTAATGAACAATCAGGCAAAGCGCCATGGCGGCTATTCCTGAAGTGCTTCAGCGGTTGCGCCAGGAACTTGGCAAGCGCACGCTGGTGATGGGCGTGTTGAACCTGACGCCCGATAGCTTCTATGACGGCGGACGCTACACCACGAGAGAGTGCGCGCTTGCCCGCGCTGAGCAGATGATTGCTGATGGGGCAGACATTCTCGACATCGGAGGCGAATCGACACGCCCCGGCGCGAACCCTGTGCCGCTGGACGAAGAACTGCGGCGCACCCTCCCGGTGATCGAAGCCATTGCCTCACGCTACGAGATTGCCCTCTCCATCGACACTACCAAAAGCGAGGTGGCACGGCGCGCTTTGCAGGCGGGCGCGCATGTCGTGAACGATATCAGCGGCATGACTTTCGATCTGCGCATGCCTGAAGTGGTGGCGGAAGCGGGCGCACTTGCCATCCTGATGCATATCAAGGGCACGCCCAAAACAATGCAACAGAACCCCACTTATGAGAATGTGGTGCGCGAAGTGCGCGACACACTAACGCAACACGCAGAACGCGCACAGCGCGCCGGCATCCCAAAGGAACATATCTGGATCGATCCAGGCATCGGCTTTGGTAAGACGCTGGAACACAACCTGCAGCTGCTGCGCCATCTGCCCGATCTGAAGGCACTGGGCTATCCTCTGCTGGTGGGCACCTCACGCAAGTCGTTCATCGGGCAGATTCTGGGCGGTTTGCCCCCTGAAGAGCGACTGGAGGGCACGCTGGCGACACTCGCGCTCGCAATCGCGTGGGGCGCGGACGCGGTGCGCGTGCACGATGTAAAAGAGGCGGTGCGCACCGTCAAAGTTGCCGACGCACTGGTGCGCAACCCGCCAGCATGAGCCAGCTGTTTCTCCACTCAAGACCAACAGGGGGCAAACCGGGCTATAATAGATGTATGAAACGAGAGCGGCTATGCATCATGGTATTGCTGGCGGCGACGGCAGGCACACTGTACGCGCAAACCCTGGTTGATCCCTCGCTCACCGTGGAGACTGTTGTCAGCAGCGGTATCACCCAGCCTATTGCCATCGAGTTCCTCCGTCCCGACGACCCAACCCGCTTCTTTCTCATCGAGCGCACCACGGGGCAGGTCAAACTGGTGGAAAATGGAGTGGTGACCGCAACGGTGCTGGACCTCCCCGTGAACTATAACAGCGAACGCGGACTGCTGGGGATTGCCCTCCACCCCGATTTCGCAACCAACGGCTATGTCTACCTTTACTATTCTCGCTCCAGCACGAGCGGCGACAGCAATCTGCAGGCGAACTGGACGGACAACCGGGTGGAACGCTACACATGGAATGGGAGTGCATTGGTAAACCCCCTGCTGATCGTTTCCTTCCCGCGCGATGCATCGCAGGCGAATGGCCCCAATCACGACGGCGGCGTGATCCTGTTCGGACCCGATGGCAAACTCTATGGCGTCACAGGGGACCTCAATCGTGGGCGGTTCTCCAACCCGCGCATCGAGCAGAACACCAGCAGCACGGCGGTCGCAGGGGTGGGCGGTATTTTCCGGCTCAATCCCGATGGCTCCATCCCTTCCGATAACCCCTTCGTGACGCACAGCGACCCGCGCATTCAGCGGTTGTGGGCGTATGGCATCCGCAACAGTTTTGGGCTGACCTTCGACCCGCTCACGGGTAAACTCTGGCTCACGGAGAACGGTCCCAATGTGTACGACGAGATTAATCGGGCGGAACGCGGGTTCAACAGCGGCTGGCTCAAGATTATGGGACCCGATTCATGCAACGCAACCTACACCGAGAATGGTGGCACGGCTTTCGATGCGAGCGACCTATTTATGTTGCCGAATGCTTACTACGCCGACCCGATTTTCTCATGGCTAAATCCCATCGGTGTGGCAGCCATCGGCTTCCTGCGCAGCGCACGCTTCGATACCAGCACGCGCGATCAGGTAGTGGTGGGCGAGACGAACAATGGACAGCTTTATTTCTTCCAGATGAACCCCACCCGCGATGATTTCATCCTGACGGGCAGCCTGGCAGATCGCGTGGCGGATAGCTCCACGGAGCGCAACCTGTTTCGCTGGGGCAGTGGTTGGGGCGTCGTGACTGACCTTAAAATCGGACCCGATGGCTACCTCTATGTCTGCTCCATCTTTGCGAACCGCGTTTATCGCATTCGCCCCGTAAATCCACCCGCAATTTTAAACGGCAAAGCACGATTGCAAGGGCGACAAGGGCTGCCACTAAGCGTGCCGCTCACACTCAAATTAATGAGCGGTAGCACGGTAGTGCAGACCATCAATACCACGCTGGACGCCTATGGGCGCTTCTCGGAGCGTGTGAATACACCGGGCACCTATATGCTGAAGGCAAAGGCAGGCACCTATCTGTCGGTCAGCATTCCAGGGGTCACCATCACCTCGCAGGGCTTCGCGTATCGCGAGCTGGCATTCACCGTCAACGGCGATGTGAACGGCGACGATGTGATCGATGACGCCGACCTGCTCGCGGTACTGTTCGCCTTCGGCAGTAGCGACCCCAGTGCGGATCTGAACAACGATGGCACGGTGGACGATGCGGACCTGCTAACAGTGCTGTTCAACTTCGGGGCAGGCGGTTAAAATATCGAGGGGAGCGGTAAGCCGCTCCCCTCACTCCTTTCAAAAAGGCGATAAAACGGCGCTACCCCCTCCCTTCCACTGCGCCTTGCTCCATCAGAAGCTTGAGGTCTCCCTTTCATTCAGAACAAGCTTCCAATGGAGCATGCAGCAACTTTTGTGCCATTAGCCTCCCAGCGACTTCACCAAGCGCAGCCAGGGCGGATTCTGACTGGCAATCTGGTCCAGGGTAACAGTGTGCAGGTCCTGTTCCGCTCGCTCGCGCAATGCTTGCCACAGATGGTGCGCAGCACAGGGGGTCTCCGACCGACAGGGTGCCCGGTGATCCAGCAGGCAATGATGCTTCTCGATGGGTCCCTCGATCGCCATCAGAATGTCGTAGAAGCTGATCTGATTCGCAGGGCGAGTGAGCGAAAAGCCGCGCTGAACGCCTCGATGCGGGCGTACAATGCCAGCGCGAGTCAGCAGGTCAAAAATGGTGTAGAGAAAATGAACCGAGATGCCTGTCTCCTCCGCCAGCTCCTTCACGGTGACAATCGCGCCTTCACCACGCTGCGCCAGGTGTGCCAGCGCCCGAATCGCATACTCCGTCCGCGCTCCGAAATCCAACAGTCTTATCATGCCGTTCACCTCATTCGGTTAACTCACCCTATAATACCCTAAATGCGTGAACGAATGCAAGTAGAGCGGACGCGCTGTAGAAAGACAACATGGGCTATCGGGGTAGCCGTTGTAGCAATACCTCAATCGCTTTGTCCAGCTGGCGGTCGTGCCCCTCCGCAAGGTCGCCGGGCAACTCCTCCACACGGTAATCAGGTTGGGCGCCGTGCCCCTCCAGATTGACGCCTTGATCGATGGTGTACCAGCCACGCCCGGGCGTGCCGACCCGACTGCCATCCATCAAGGTACGCTGCCCCGTGCTGATGACCCCGCCGGCGGTCGGCATACCAATCAGTGGACCGCGTTTGAGCGTCTTGATCGCGTGCGCGAAGATTTCGGCGTTGCTGAAGCTCGCCTCGTTGCACAGCACCGCGATGGGTTTCGTCCATTCGGGCAACGGCAGGCGATCATGCGGATAGCCAGGTTTACCATTCCGCCCGACGGTATAGGCATGGCGTGGCACATGCAGAATGGCGAGCAGATAGTCCGCAGTGCGTCCACCGCCATTGAAACGCACATCGATCACTAATCCCTGCTTGCCATAGGCAGCAGCGTACAGATCACGAATAAACTCGCGCAGACTCTGCTCGCCCATCGCCTGAATATGCACATAGCCCAACTTGCCACCACTCTTCTGCTCCACATAGCGGCGATTGCGCTGCACCCAGTCGCGATAGCGGGCATTGTTGTACTCATTGATGGAGATAGGGCGCAACGCGACGGTGCGCTCTTTGCCATCCAGCTGGCGCACCAGCAACTCCACCCGCTCGCCCACTGTGCCCTCCAGCAATTGCCAGACATTTGTAGCCGAGGTCAGCCGCTGCCCATTAATTGCCAGCACGCGCTCGCCAGGCTGGAGATTGACTTCCTTGCGGGCAGCAGGCGTGCCAGGAAGAACGCGCTCGATGAGCAAGCCTTCTCCATCCCGGCGATTGCTCCATATCACCCCCAGCATGCCCGTCGGGCGACCGCTCTCCGCGTCTTCGCGCGGCAGGCTGAAGCTGACATGGGAAGAGCGCAACTCGCCCAGCATCATATAGACCACCGCCGTAAAATCCCTGTCGCTCTGGGCATAGGGCAGGAAGGAACGGTACTTCGTGCGCATGGCGTTCCAGTCAACCCCATGGAAGTTCGGATCGTAGAAGGTCTCGTTCAGTGTCCGCCACACCGCATCAAACACATAGGCGCGTTCGGCTTCCGTTTGAATGCGTATTTTGACCTCGGTGCTGGTCGCCTGCGGACTGCCTCCAGTCGCCGCAATGCGCTGCAGGCGTCCCCGACTGAGAAAATAGAGGGTTTTCCCGTCGCTACTCCAAGTGATTTGGGATGGTGCCAGCCCGCCGGTCGTGAGGCGTTTCTCCTCCGTGCCGTCCCACTTGATGGTGTAGAGGTCGGGCTGTCCCTGATAGGCGGTGCGATAGGCGATTCGCTCGGCGTCTGGCGCGATGACCGCCTCCTGCACGCCTTCAGCATAACGCGTCACGGGACGAATGCGCAGATGGATGTCCTCAAAGTCGATCTGCACCTCTTTGGGCTTCTGATCGCTCTTCTCCTCCTTTTTGGGCGGATCATAGCGGGCATCCTCCTCGTCCTCGCGGTCGGCGTGGGTCTTTTCATCATCCTCCTTACGCAGAAAGACAAAATAGATATTGGGGCTATCGGTGTCGCGTTCGGAAAGGAACACCAGCGCGCGCCCGTCGGCGGACCAAGAGGGCGAGGTGTCGTTGCGCGGATGGCGCGTGATATTCACGGGTTCCCCACCCTGCGCCGAGACAACCCAGATGTCAGAATTATAATTCTCATCTTGCTGTTCATAGGCAAGCCAGCGACTATCGGGCGACCAGACGAAATCACCCAGGTTCCAGTGTTGGACCAAAGTGCGTTCCTGCCGGGTCTCCAGGTCCATCACCACCAGGTCGCCTGCACCGCGGCGAAAGGCGAGCTGCTGGCCATCGGGCGAAACGCGCGGCGACGATTCCGCCTCCAGAGTCCGAGTAAGCCGCTCAATCTTCAGTTTGTGGGCACGCCGCAAGCGCGGCTCATCAGCATCATCAGAAGTTAGCCGATAAAGATCCATCTGCCCCTCACGCTCCGAGGCGAACACCAGCGCGGTGCTGTCGGGCAGCCAGCTCAGCCCCGATTCGGGTTCGACCGTCTCACTCAGGTTGCGCGTGATGCCCCCGTCAGGGAAGCGGGTGATAAACAGCTCGCCACGCACCACGAAGGCGACCTCTTTACCATTGGGCGAGATAGCGTATTCCGAAATATTGCCCATAAAAGTGCGCACCTCCTCCTGCACGCCACGTGCATCATCAGCAGGGAGAGTGAGCTTGATTGGCTCGATTTTGTTCGTGGAAAGCTCCAACCGATAAACATCCATCCCCTGCTCAAAGGTGATCACCTTGCCGTTCGCGCTGATTTGGGGGAAGCGAACACCGTCCTCTTTGAAGTGGGTCAGTTGCCGCACGCGCCGACGCGAAAGATCCATCACATAAATGTTATAGGTTCCATCGCGCTCGGACACGAAGTAGAGCGTGCGCCCATCGGCAGACCACATCGGGGCGGTGTCGGGCGTATCAGTCTCGGTCAAGCGTGCAAAGCGATTCGTTTCCAGGGAGTGCAGCCAGAGGTCGCCCGTTGCGCTACCGCGATAACCCTTGCGCCACCATGCGCTGTCGCGTCGCACGAATGCCACCTGCTTGCCATCAGGCGAGAGTGCGACGGGTGTGCCCTCCACATCGTGCAGACGGTAGGGTGTGCCGCCCTCTAAACGCACCACATAAGGCACAAAACGCACGCCATACGGCTCCCAATCACGCTGCGACTCAAAAATCACCGCCTTACTATCCGGCGCCCAGCCAAGAGTCCGATCGCGCCCCGAGAACCAGGTCAACCGTTGAATGCGTCCGGTATCCAGATGGAGCACGAACACATCATCGTTGCCATAGCGATCCGAAGTAAAGGCTATCTTTTTGCCGTCGGGCGACCAAACGGGGGCAAAGTCGTAGCCCTCATGCACCGTCAGCCGCTGTGCCTGCCCGCCAGAGGCAGGCGCAAGCCACAAATCGCCCTGATAACTGAAAACGACCTGCATGCCGTCGGGTGAAGGCGCCGGATAACGAGCGAACTTGAGAGGAGCCTGCGCCCAGCCGAACAAGAGTGCAAGATACAGCCATCCCGCAATAAACCACCCATGTCTACGCCTCATACCCCTCTCATTCGCGCCCCACAGGCAATATCCCTGCCCGCTCAAGGGAGATAGAAGCCAGAACAAAACAGGGTTCTCCTAAAGGAATCTGAGCGATACACGCGCCATCGCTGCATCGCATCCTACTACGGCGTGCCCATCCACTCATCCACCGTCTGAAAAAGATTATCGAAATAACCGCGATAGAAACCGATACAGTTCGCCCCAATGGTGAGAATCAACAGAAGTACGGCGAAGCGCACCAGCGAGAAGCGATAGAGACGTGCCGCTTGCTCACAACGCGCCTCATACATTTGCGCCAGCCGCCCCAGCATCCCCACCACATCGCCTGTCTGCATTCCGGTACTGAGCAGGGCAACCTCCTCAGGCGGAAAAAGCCCCGTGCGCGCAATCAGCGCGTCGATCGGTTCCGCGCGCTCCCCCACACCAAACTTGACCCGCAGCAATCCCTCCGCAATGGCGCGATTGGGTGTAGCGTGCGCTGCCAACTCCCACGCGGTGGCAGGCATCAATGCCGCATTCATCAATCGCATCAGATGCTCGATAAACATCTGCAGGGCGCGGGCGCGAATCCAATCACTGTAGCCCCAGAGATAGGGCACCATCAGCGATACCGCAGAACGCCATCCCTCCAAACGCGCGGAGCGCATCAGCCAGCGACCAGCAAGCCACAGCAGCAACACAATCAACCAGAAGGGCACCCCATAACGCAGCACCAGTGCCCCCCACGCCCGCAACACCGCCTCCAAGGGGGTCAAATTCGGCGATTCCGAGTAGAGTTTCAGCCCCATCACAAATGCCGCAGAAGCAGGGGCAAGTAGAGGCACGACCAGAATGCCATTAATCAGCAGCAAGCGTGGCATCCAGAACCACAACCGACGCCGCCAGCGCTCCTCAAAATAATCGGCTAACCGACTCGCTGCATCGGGCAGATAACCACTAACCTCCGCCGCACGGAGGGCACCTATGGTGAAGGCAGGAAACAGCTGCGGAAATTGCGCCATGCCCTCCGAGAGACGCCCACCACGCTGAGCCACGCGCGACAACTCAGCACAAGCATGTTGCAAGCGGCGATCCAGCACACGGTGGCGAAGATGCTCAAAGGCATCGGCTACGGTATAGCCCGCTTTGAGGAAGCTGGCTAACTGCGCAAAGAAGAGCGCCAAGACGCGATCGTTCACATCGGCGCTCTCCCAGCGAAGGGATGCGGCAACCCTCGTTGGAGGAGTAGGGTCTCCACGAACAGCGGATGATGTCCGAGGCTCGCGTACCTCCACCAGCTGCTGCACCAGGTAGCCCTGCGCCTGCAAGAGACGCTGCGCCTCCAAGGGGTTCTCCGCCTGCACGGTGCCCATTCGCGGACGCCCCGCCCGATCAATCGCCTGATAGCGATAGGCTCGCTTCATACGGGCGTATCTCCTGTTCGCGTAGGGCGGGCTGCTCCAGCAGGGCACGCACGGGCGTGCCATCGGGCAGAACCCAGTCGGGCGTCATCTCCACCAACGGCACAATCACAAAGGCACGCTCGCGCAAACGCGGATGCGGAATCGTCAGCCGCTCATGTTCGAAGGTGAGCTGATTGTACAAAATAATATCGATGTCTATCGGGCGTGGCAACCAGCGCCCTGCCGAGTCATCGCGCCCCAGCTCCCGTTCCAACGCCTTGAGTGCATCCAACAGCTCTAACGGCGCTAAGCTGGTCTCCCCCCAGGCGCCAAGGTTCAGATAAGGGCGCGGGTCGGGCGTGTCCCCCACGGGGGCGGTCTCATACACGCGCGAAAGCTGACAGGGATAGACACCATACGCGGGCAGGCGCCGAATCGCCGCCTGCAAGTTCCTGAGCCGATCCCCCAGATTCGAGCCAAGGCTCAAATAGACTCGCGCCATCGCAAGAACACAACATGGTGGGCGGTGCTGGACTTGAACCAGCGACCTCCTCGGTGTGAACGAGGCGCTCTGCCACTGAGCTAACCGCCCACATGGTGCGCGGGGTGGGACTCGAACCCACACGGGCTGCACCCACATGGCCCTCAACCATGCGTGTCTACCAATTCCACCACCCGCGCCTGACAACCCTTATTATACTCGATGCCCTTCCGCGCTGTCAAGGGGGGAAAAGGGTTGACAAAACCACACCTCCAAGTCCCAACCTATCGGTGCACCAAAAACCATACGCACACACAACACGGAGGCGGCAAAAACCGACAGCACCGCCAAACGCCCAGCCAAAAACACGAGGTGCCGTCACCCTCACTAAACAACGGCAACTGGCACAAAACGCCAACCTGCGTTGGCGCCTGAAACACGGCA